>ERZ506950.34-NODE-34-length-129146-cov-5.963460_pt1 | contig 129146 bp, 122 predicted proteins | sample MGYA00512897_ERZ506950 | MGnify/ENA metagenome assembly ERZ506950
AAAGTTCTTTGATAATGTCAACCAGGACAAACTGATGACTCTGGTGCATAAAATCATCAATGATCCTGATACGGAATCACTCATAGCCAAATATCTAAAGGCGGGAGTGATGGTAAGGGGAGAGTATGAAGATACACCACTGGGAACACCACAGGGCGGAAACCTGTCTCCGATATTGAGTAATATTATGCTCAATGAATTGGATAAGGAACTGGAAGCAAGAGGACTGCATTTTGTGAGATATGCGGATGACTGCATTATTGCAGTAGAAAGCAGTGCAGCTGCGAATCGCGTAATGCACACAATCACGAAATGGATAGAAAAGAAACTGGGCTTAAAGGTTAACATGACGAAGACGAAAGTCACAAAGCCAATGAATCTAAAGTATTTAGGCTTCAGTTTCGTAAAGATGAACAGTAAATGGAAAGCCAGACCTCACAAGGATTCCATAAAGAACTTTGAGAGAAAGCTAAAGAAACTCACCAAACGCTCATGGTCAGTCAGTATGGATTACAGAATTAAGAAGCTAAATGAAGTTATCCGAGGATGGGTAAATTACTTTAGAAATGGAAGAATGAAGAAACATATGACAAGGATAGATGAACACTTGCGTACAAGAATGCGAATTGTCATATGGAAACAGTGGAAAACGAGTGCAAAACGATTTTGGGGATTGAGGAAACTCGGAGCACCAGAATGGATGGCGAAACAGTCAGTAGGTTTTAGCGACCACTATCAAGCGGTAGCAAAAACGACAGGACTTCATCTAATATCAAAAGAAATCCTCGCAAAACGAGGACTCCTTAGTTGTTTAGATTATTATATGAATTGAACCGCCGAGTGCCGAACGGCACGCTCGGTGGTGTGAGAGGGGCTAGAAATTAGCCCCTACTCGATTGGATAGACCGGAAGGAGGCCAAAAAATAATTACAGAAATTTAAGTCCGAAAATTGTGCAACTTTCACGAAAAGGAGGTTAGTGAATGGCAGATGAAAAACTGAACACGGGGCCCGAGGCACAGAAAACCGAGGAGGCTCCCGCGCCCGTTGCGGCTGATCCGGCCCGCAGTGAGGCCCCGGCTCCCGAACACCAGCCGGAGCAGGCCGGGCCTGCCGAGCCCGGCGATGTGGTTATCTCTGCGGATCAGATTGACGTGCTCATGGCGGATAAGCGCCGGGCGGCCCGGGCTGAGGTGGAAAAAGCGGGGTTGGTCTGTTGACAATTAGGCTCCTTAAAACCCGCTTGTAGCAAGGCTCTCCGGGGCCCGTTTTGGGGTGGGCCGTATCAGACTATAGCCTGCCCCGTTTTGGCCCGAATGCTGTCAACATTTACGCTGTGGGACTTTGGGACAATTTGTCCCGAAGTGTCCGCTTTTTATGGAGGTGCTGTTTTGGAAGAAAATTAAGGCTATGTGATCCGGCAGTCTGTACTGTTTGACAATGGCCGGGGCTTTGCGATGGGGGAAAACTTCAAGGCCCCTAATCCCTTTGTGACCTGGCAGTTGACCCAGAAGGTCGGGAAACGGGACTACTACTGGGACCATTACTTCAACGAGGAATGTGAGGCCATCGGGGACTACAACCGCCGTGTGTTCAGCCATGAAAAGCAGTATGGCGTTTCCCGGCTGGAAACCTCCGGCCCGGATTTTTTCAAGTATTACTCTACCCAGCGGCCCGTGGATATAGCCACCTATCCCCGCCCGAAGGACAACCTGCCTGTGGCCCATCTCAACTACAACGCCTGCCAGCCGGTGGAGGGCGAGTCATTCCGGGCATGGGGCGAGCTATGGTATCTCCACCCGCTGACGGAAAAACAGATGGCCGATTATGAGTTAAGGCCCGCCCATGACAATCCCGTGGACCGTGAGCCTGTGCCGGAGCGGGGTGCAGCAAAGAAACCGCCGATTGCCAGGCAGATGGAAGAGGCCGGACGCAAGGCCAGGGAACACCGGGCCCCGGATGCGCCGGAAAAGAAAAGCCCCAGCCGGGGCGACAGATAGGAGGACTGCGCGATGGAGAAAAAACGGGAACAGGAACTTCCCGACCAGGAGGCCCTGAGGCTGTACCGGGAATTTCACGCCCCGATCTCGAAAAGGCCCCCGGAACGGGAAAAGCCGCTGGACAAGGTAAAGGAGCCGCCCCGGGCCAGCCGGAGCCTGGAACGGGAGAAACGATGACAAAGAAACGCCGCCGTCCCGTTCATCTTCATGTGATGGTGTCGGAGGAGGAGCAGGCGCTCATACGAGAGCGTATGGCCGAGGCGGGCATCCGCAATATGGGAGCCTATATGCGGAAAATGGCCCTAAACGGCTATCTGCTCCATGTTGACCTGTCCCCCGTCCGGGAGCTGGTATCGCTCCAGCGACGGTGCTCCAACAACCTAAATCAAGTGGCGATCCAGGCCAACACCTACGGCGGCATTTATCCCGAAGAGATCAAAGGGCTGCAACGGGACTATGAAAAGCTGTGGGGGCCCTTGTCCGATCTTTTGAAAAAGCTGTCTGCGATTGTGGGGTGTTAGCCCTGCCGGGGAGCGGTTTAGCCGTTCCCCGGCTTTCACTACTTCGGGACAATTTGTCCCGAGGTGCTAGTAGACTGTTGCGGATTAATTATGATATACTTTATATTGTGTAACTAATCTGAGAGCTGATTGCTAATTTGAAAGAAGGGAATTTTATGGATAGCTTTAACGACAATGAATATACAATTTTAATAGGGAATTTGTTACATGATACTCAATACATTGAAGTATCTAATATGGGGAAAATGGCTGGACTTAGGAAACACGCAGAAGTGATGGTTAGAAAAATTTTGAACATTGGCAGTAGTAAACAGTTAATGTTAGGGCAAATAAAAAAACAATCTAATAATCCTGCTGTAAAAAGTGGAATGGATTGTTTGGGAGATGAGTTAAGCGATAGATTGATTAGTATAGTAGGCAAAATCAATCCTCCAGGTAGAGATGGAACTCATACTCAGCATACGGATGATTTTTCTGATGCAGAAGTAGAATATGTTCAGGATGCCATATTTGACTTGTATGCCCTTATTTTTATTAAGTACTTTTTAGATATTCAAGTGAGTATATATTCCGCTCCACAAATATTGCGTGAATTTTCAATTTTACCTCCGATTATTAGATATAAGACATGGAAGTTCCTATACGAAAAAGATAAAAATAATATACAAGTAGTGGATAGATTGTGTTTGTCTATAATAAAATTATTTGACAAACCAACTGCTTATAAATGGCTGGAAGATAATCGTATAGCAATTAAAAACATACCATACCCAACAAAAAGTGAAGTGGAAAAATATGATCGGATTAATACTGTTGAGGTAGCACCTGGCAAATATGGAGTAATTGTGACGTTGAATTTTGATCAATATAGTAATATGTATGATTTGCTGTATAGTAAGATCAACGATGACAGAACATCAATTAACGAGTCTGGAAAAATGTACAGGAGTTTTGAAGATGCTATTGTACACTATAGAAAGTATAAAAGTAGTATAGCTCAAAATGGTTCAGAAGAAATAAAGAAACTTCACTCTTTAATGGATTTCGTATATTTGGGAAGAAAGTCAAAAAACGAAATATAAAAATTATAATTTCAATAAATAATCTGAAAATTATAAGTAAAATGGCGGAGGGTAATTTCCCTTCCGCCATTTTACTTGAAAAGGAGGTGCGGACACGGCTACAACTTACATCCGGCCCTACAAGGTGGCGGCGGGAAAAAGCGCTGTTCAGACGATGGAGGAGCGGTTTGCCTATGGGCTCAATCCGAAAAAGCTGGGGGCCGTGTCCGCCTATCTCTGCGATCCGACATCGGCTCCCGCTGAGTTTCTTCTGACAAAAAGCCAGTACCAGACGGAAACGGACCGGGTCGTGGAGTGCGGGGCTCTGTTCTTTCAGATCCGGCAGGCGTTCCCGCCCGGCGAGGTCACGCCGGAGGAGGCAAACAAAATCGGCTATGAGACGGCTATGCGCTGGACGAAGGGAAAGTACCAGTTCTTCGTCTGTACCCACATTGACAAGGGCCATCTGCATAACCATATTTATTTCAATTCCACGGCCTTTGACTGCTCCCGGAAGTTTCATAACTTCATCGGCTCGTCCTTTGCTCTGCGGCGGCTCTCTGACCGGGTATGTATTGAGCATGATCTATCGGTTATTCAAAATCCGAAACAGCACAGCAAGGGCCGTTTCCTTCACTATGGCCAGTGGATCGGGAAAAAACCGCCCTCCGCGCAACAGCGGGTGCGGCTGGCCGTTGTGGAGGCTCTGGGAAAAAAGCCCGCCGACTTTGCGGCCTTTATGAAATACCAGAATATAGACAAACTAACCCGGGAGGCGCTCATTGATCTTGTAGACCATATCAAGGTTTCTGAAAATAGAAATATCAGCGTTAAATGCAAATTCGCTGATGAATTTCGTAAGATAGTAGAATACATTGAAATCAACACTTCTGAAATTCCCGCCGTGGCGGGCTGATGCTCGCCACATCCTTTCTGGCAGTGTGTTTTCCTAATAAGATTTAATCATATGCAAATAATCTCTATGGTTATTTGCATTTTCTTTTCATGTCATTATTCTTTGGTAAATCAGTTATTAATTGTACTCAATGAATTATTTAATTTGTATATTAAAATTTTGTAAATATATGTTTCATATGTTATCATATGCATAGACTAGAAATGGATAGTGATTTCTAAAAATCTTATATATTGACAAAGTTTAGGTTTGTGTTAGTATATAGATAGAGATAGGAACTACCTGTCTGAAGAGTTGCCTATGAGCAACACCTAGTAATCATATATAAATAAATATGATTACTGTTTGACGCGGTAACCAGTCCGCACATATAAACCACAATAGTGGTTTACGAAGAAGCGGATACCTCGGTATCCTTTTTTTATTTAGGGGAGGAAGTAAATGGATAGAAATAAAATCAGAAATGGTGGGTTGTATCTAATCGACCTAAAAGGAAATGTTGATCCTGAATTTGGATTGAAGCATTATTGTGTTCTTGTTGGTACAGAAGATCGAGATTTGTATCTAGCATTTCCGACAACAACATCAAATAAAAGAATGGGTGAGAAATATCACCATGTATTAGATATTGATAGTTCAATTGTTTTATTTAAGCACACGAGAATGATATCTAAAAGAAGAATAATAGGAGAACAGACTAGAAACGGAGTTTTATCTGTTCTTAGCGAAGAAGAACTTAATGAACTTTTGCTTGCGTATCGTGAATATACTGAAAAGTTATGTAATGAAGCTATCAAATCTGCCAAACAATTTCATGAAGCACGTAATAAATCAAAAGACAATTTAAAATTAGAATGTATTGACTCATTTGAGATTAATGTTGGTGAAACTTTGAATTATGATGACTTAGTGAAAGTGTTTGATGGCGGGAAGTTGACACACACAGAGGTAAGTACTAAGAGTGCTGGTGAAAAGTCTGTCGATATGATTGTTAAGGATAAATATGGGCAAAAAATCACTAGAACTATTAGAATTTGGGTTACTGAAAAAGAAATAGTTAATGTGGGTTAGTTAAAATACATATTTTATAATCAAGATAAAAATATCTGCAATTTCTTTATAATGGAATTAAAAATACATACATAAAGTTAACATCATTTATGAAGGAAGCATTTACAAATATGAAAAAACGTCAGGTATATGAAACATACAATGAAAACGTTGATATTTTGAATATCGCTAGATTCCAAATTTAAGAATTTTATGACAAGATTTTTCATCTACGATACCTCACTTTCTATGCATTGGTTTTTCGCAAAATAATATAACAAAGAAAAAGGGGAAACCTATAGAAAAGGTCATCCGATTCGATAAGGAAAAGATGCCCTTTTTTAGATCTCACTTGTAGTTAAAGGGGTAAAGATGTCCTCCTCTTTACTGTGATAGGTAGGTGTCTAGCCTCAAAAAAGTTAAAGACCCAGCAAAAGTAAGCTGTATAAAGCAAGCTATATTTGGTTTGGTGATCAAGTATAGCTTTTTTATCTCAAAAGACAGGTCTGCTTCCTGTCATTTTTTAATTACCGGAAACTGGTTTACCAGTTATAGCCGCATAATTATGATGATGGGGAAAATAGAAACAAAAAGTTTCATAAAGTTTTCATGAAATACGCTTACAATTTATGATACAATAAAGATATTCAAAGAAAAAAGAGGGGTGTTGTTATGAATTATGTGTTTATTTCTCCCCATTTTCCGCCGACTTATTGGAATTTCTGCGATCGGCTGAAAAAGATGGGGCATCAGGTATTCGGAATCGGTGATGCGCCGTATGAAACCCTGCCGGAAGAATTAAGGGGATCGCTAAGTGAATATTATCGGGTAGACAATATGGAAGATTACGATCAAATGGTAAGAGCGCTTGGCTACTTTACGTTTCACTATGGCAAGATCGACTGGCTGGAGTCGAATAATGAATATTGGCTGGAACAGGATGCGGCATTACGTACTGATTTTAATATTGCGACCGGCCTAAAGAAAGAAGCGCTTGCATCATTCAAACTGAAATCAGCGATGAAAGCGCTCTATGAAAAAGCACAGGTACCTTGTGCGCGCTATCATTTGGTAGATACGCTTGAAAACGGCCTTGCCTTTATCAAAGAAGTAGGCTATCCGGTCATTGTAAAGCCGGATAACGGGGTCGGCGCCGCTGCAACCTATAAGCTGAAAAACGAGGAAGATGTCAAAGCCTTTTATGCGAAGGAGTGGATGACGCAGTACATCATGGAAGAGTTTATCGACGGCACGATCGTTTCTTATGATGGGATTGCCGATGCCAACCGCGATCCGCTCTTTGAAGTATCACATTATTTTCCTACACCGATCATGGATATCGTCAATGATCAGATGGATTTGTACTACTATACGCAAAAGACGGTCGATGCGGATCTGCAAGAGGTGGGCAGAAGGGTCATCAAGGTATTTCCGACCAATAGCCGCTTTTTCCACTGTGAGTTTTTTCGTTTGAATAAGGCAAAAAAAGGATTAGGGAAAAAGGGTGATATCGTGGCGCTGGAAATCAATATGCGCACGCCCGGCGGCTTTACTCCGGATATGATGAATTTTGCGGGAAGCTGCGATGTTTATCAAATCTTCGCCGATATGGTAACCTTTGATCATACGGACATCAAACCGAAGCAGGATCAGTACTGTGTGTTTGCTTCCAGACGTGATGGCAAAAGCTATCGCTATGACAAGAGCGAAGTCATGAAAAAATACGGAGATGAGATCAAGATGAGCGGCCGTATGCCGGATATTCTTTCCGGTGCAATGGGCAATGAGTTTTATATGCGAGTATGTAAAAAGAAAAGCGAGATCGAAGAATTTGCGGCGTATGTGCATGAAAAGGCGGTAGAAAAAGATGAAGATTGCGTATTATAAAGAATACAGTCATTTCTTACAAAGAGAAATGGAGTTTAAGGTGTATGGACATGCCGGCAAGCCGTGTTTGGTGTTCCCGGCTCAGGATGGACGTTTCTATGACTGGGAAAACTTCCGCATGGTAGAAGTAACGGATTATTTGCTGGAAGAGGGGCGCTTGCAGTATTTTTGTGTAGACAGCATCGACCGGGAAACATGGTCTGATCAATATGGCGATCCCCGCGGCCGCGCACTGCGTCATGAGGCGTGGTATCACTACGTGGTAGAAGAACTGGTGCCGCGCATCTATGAGATCAATACGCTGAGCAACGGCGGTAAGGTCGCAAGCGGTATCCTTACGACAGGATGCAGTATGGGTGGCATGCATGCGGCGAATTTCTTTTTCAGACGACCGGATTTGTTTGATGGCTGTATTTCACTGAGCGGGGTCTTTAACAGCCGTATGTTTTTCGGTGATTATATGGATGATATCATTTATAACAATGCACCGGAAGTGTACTTGCGCAATCTGGCAAATGATCATCCGTATGTCGATCTGTATAATCGCTCTTACATCGTATTATGCTGTGGACAGGGGGCATGGGAGGATGAAATGATCGCTTCCTCTAAAGAGATGAAACGCATTCTGGAAGAAAAGGGGATTCATGCGTGGATCGATTTCTGGGGCTATGATGTCAATCATGACTGGCCTTGGTGGCAGAAGCAGCTGCCTTATTTCTTAGAGAAGATCGTATAAAACAAGCGCTGCTTGCAGGGGGAAGGAATCACATATAGGGTTTCTTTTCCTATACTTTTGTGTATGAAAATGGAAAAGAACGCCGAGGGGGATGGCGTTCTTTCCATAAAAGTATGAATTATAAGGGGATAGAATGATATGGGAAACTACTAAGAGGGGATCTCATAGTTTTCCATTTGACAAAGGTTTTCCTTTGCCTGTCTATACTATACGAATTTGCTTTCGCGAAAATATCAATCCTTTATGGTAAATGATGTGAAAGCAAAAAAGGCAGCTGTTTCAGACAAAGAAAAACATCCGTGGGGAACGGATGCTTTTCCACTAAAAAATTATGATTTATAAGGGGATAGAATGATATGGATATACGATAGGGGAATCGTTATCCACGACAAGTTTCCTTGTCTGGTAATAGTATAGAAGAAAGCAATCGCAAAAATATCGTATGATTGTGGTAAATCATGTGAATTTAGTAGGAATTAAAAACAGGTGTGCTTGCTGATTGACCGAAGACCAAGTAAACGGAAACATTCATGACGAATGAAAAAGGAACGACAACGCAGCTGTATCCAATCACAGTGGCAATTGATTGGAAGAAAGGAGAAAGCATATTGTAAGGAAAGACTGTTTAGATGCGTCAATTACGATATGCCAAAGAAATATGCGGTTTTGTTTATATCGTGCGGAAGCAATAGATGATACGCTGTTTGAAGCGATGCTGCGACTGGATAGCGTAGTATTCCCGATCGAGCAGGGAAATGCTTTGCCGCCGGAATACTTTTATGAGTTGTATGCGGAAAGCAAGGAAGGTTTGTTTTTGCTTTGTGATGCGGAAAAAGGAGAAGTGGTCGCTTATCTCAATGCGATCTTTTTGAATCAGGAACAGCGGGATCGCTATTTGCATGGCGGGCATTATCGTGAGTTAAAAAACTGCGGTCTGCGCAAAGGGGGCAATATTTTATATCTTTATACGATTGCCTGTGATGCGCGTTATCGCGGCGGTCAGGTAATGAAAGAACTGGCTAAGGGCTTTGTGATGTGGCTGGACGACTGTGAGAGACAGGGCGCTTATATGCAGGAGGTATTTGCGGAAGCGGTAAGCGAGGATGGCGCACGAATCTTGTCAAAAGGCTTCGGTATGATTCCTTTTGACCCTGAACAGATTGATGAACAAGGCTGCGGCTATTATTATGCGCCGGATTGTCTGCGGCAGTATCGTCAAAAGATGAAGCGGATCATGCAGGAAGAAACAGCGGATCATCATTGTTAAAGCCGGATCCATATAGAAAAAACCGGCTTGGACCGGTTTTTTTGTATGACTGGTGGGGACAGCGGGACTTGAACCCGCACGGGAGTATAATTCCCAACGGATTTTAAGTCCGTTGCGTCTGCCTATTCCGCCATGTCCCCAATAATGGAGGTTCCGATCGGATTTGAACCGATGATCACAGAGTTGCAGTCTATTGCCTTACCACTTGGCTACGGAACCATGAGTGCCATTACATTATATTGTAACGCTATGGAATTGTCAATAACTTTTTTTCAAAAAGCACGTATCTGAAAAGTGATCTTCGAAGGATCAGAATATGGTAAAATTTCAAATCTGTTATATCCAATTTTAAGGAAACATGGTAGAATGATAGCGGTGGTGATGTTCATGAAAGTTCGATACTCCGAAGAGATGAAAAAACAGATCTTGGTTTACAGTACATCAGGAGGAATTTGTATCCTGTTGTATTTCATTATTGCGCATTTTGCGATCATTCGTGAAGCGTTTTATTATGTATCCGCATTGGCCTTTCCTTTCATCCTCGGGTTTGCGATCGCTTTCCTGCTAAATCAGCCGATGCTGTTTATCGAACGTCGTCTGCTTGGAAAAACGAAGCTGAAACAGTCTACCAAACGCTCGATTTCCGCGATCGGCGCACTGTTATTGGGCATCCTGATCGTTGTTTTGTTTTTATGGATCGTCATTCCGCAGCTGTTTGATTCACTGATGATGCTGGCGGATAAAATACCCGGTTATGTAGAGGGATTTCAGGAAGATGTAGAGGCGTTGATTGCCGAACACAATATCGACCTGCAGCAGATTCAAGATCTGCTTGGCGATCAAAGCGATATTTTCAGCAAGATCACGACGTACTTCACCGATCTGCTGCCACAGATGCTGGCGGCCAGTTATCAGTTTGGCAAGACGCTCATGAATATCTTGATCGGTATTGTGGCGGGGCTTTATATCCTATTAGACAAAGAACGCTTCAGCCGCAACGTCAAACGTGCCAATTATGCGTTTTTACCGAAAGGCGTTGCCGATTATTTAAGCAAACTGATTCATATCATAGAAGATATTTTCAATAACTTCATCGTTGGCAAGGCGATTGATTCTTTGATCATCGGTATTCTTTGTTATATCGGATTGAATGTGTTTCACTTCCCATATGCACCGCTGCTGGCGTTCGTGGTCGGCATTACCAATATGATTCCGGTATTCGGCCCTTTTATCGGTGCTGTTCCGGGTATTTTGATCCTGCTGATCATCGAACCGATGGAATCGTTGTATTTTGCGCTTTTCATCCTTGTTTTGCAGCAGTTTGACGGCAATATTTTAGGACCGTTGATCTTAGGCGATAAATTGGGATTGCCGAGTCTGGCGATTTTGTTTTCGGTCTGTGTCGGCGGCGGACTTTTCGGGATCGTCGGTATGTTCATCGGTGTACCGACCTTTGCGGTATTGTATTATGCGATCAAAGAATTGATCGATTATCGTTTGGAAAAGAAACAGATCAAGCCGCATGAATTGGAATTGAAAGAATAAACGACCGCTTCTGCTCATGATCCGTGGCAAAGCGGTCGTTTTTTAGGAAGAACAGCCGTGCTTGTTTGATGCCGGCTTTTTATTTTTTGCAGGCTGCCGCTTCATCGACCGATGCAAACAGTTCTTCATAGGTTGGCATCGGATAGTTTTCATAGGAGATCGATTCTTCTAATTCATCGATCACTTCCCGCAGGTAGCGCATGGAAACCACGACCTGATCATTGAGATAATAGGCGATTTCCTGATGATCGTTTAATCCTCTTACGCCCAGATAAGCATGCTTCAGATTGTGATAGCGCGTATGGAAGCGATCTAACACAGCTAACAGCTTATTGACCTTTTTCTCATAGAAAGGGTGTGGTGAAGGCAGTGCCTTTAATGCGTCGCTGTAAAAGCGGATTTCTTTAATGAGTGCTGGAAGCAGTGATTTTTTTGATACATCCAGCAGCGTTTTGACTTCTACATGCACCGAATTGATAAATTCCGTGTATAAGATGTCGCTGCGGGCAATCAGTTCATTACGATGATAAACTTGATTGCGTTCAAATAAAGCGACTGCCTTTTCCTCTGTCAAAGAAGCGATGGAATATACATAATAAGGGATGTGCGGTAAGCCGCGTTCCTTTGCTTCCTTTCGCCATGCCGGTGCATAGCCGTCTCCGCTAAATAAGATGCGGCGATGCTTTTGAATGATGCCGCGGCAGATCTTTAAGGAAGTCTTGCGAATATCGTCTATGTATTTATACTGCTGTAATTCATCGGCGATCTGTTTCAAAGTATCGGCGACGATCGTATTCAGTACGGTATTGGTCGTAGCGGCGGAGCGGGAGCTGCCGACCATGCGAAATTCAAATTTATTGCCGGTAAAGGCAAAGGGAGAGGTTCGGTTGCGATCACTGGTGTCTTTTGGTACATAAGCCAGATTGACAACGGACAAAGCGCCGGCATCCGCGGTCGGGTTAATGCCCATATCGCCTTTTTCAAGCCGCAGTAAAATATCTTCCAGATAATTGCCCATGCAAATGGAAATGATTGCCGGCGGTGCTTCATGACCGCCTAAGCGATAGTCGTTGCTGTAAGAGGATGCCGCCATACGCAATAATTCCGGATAAGTGTCCACAGCCTGAATGATCGCACAGACAAATAATAAGAAACGGATGTTTTCATGCGGTTTTTCTCCCGGTTCCAGTAAATTCTGACCATCATCGCTGACAAGCGACCAGTTGTTGTGTTTTCCGCTGCCGTTTACATGTTCAAATGGCTTTTCATGCAGCAGACAGGCCAGATGATGGCGGGCAGCGCATTGCCGCAGTACGTCCATGATGATCTGATTCTGATCGACGGCGATATTGCTCTGCGCATAAAGCGGGGCGATCTCAAATTGACAAGGCGCTGCTTCATTGTGCTCCGTTTTCGCGTAGATGCCAAGCTTCCATAATTCTTCGTCCACATCGCGCATAAAGGCGCTGACCCGATCGGGGATCGCACCGAAATAATGATCGCTCATTGCCTGTGCCCGCGGCGGCAATGCCCCAAACAATGTCCTTCCGCAGTTGCGCAGATCCATCCGTTCATGAAACAGTTCCCGGTCCACAAGAAAATACTCCTGCTCTAAGCCGACCATCGGCTGCACTTGCTTGATGTCCTTATCCTTAAATAGATTGACGATGCGGGTCGCCTGTTTGCTGATGGCGTCGATCGACTTTAACAGCGGCGCCTTTTTATCCAGGGTTTCACCGTTGTAAGAAACAAAGATCGTCGGGATGCACAGCACATTTTCTCGAATAAATGCCGGAGAAGTACAGTCCCAGTATGTATAGCCGCGCGCTTCAAAGGTTGCCCGCAAGCCGCCGTTTGGAAAAGAAGAAGCGTCGCCTTCGCCTTTGATCAGATTTTTCCCGGAAAAGCGGCTGATTGCCATATAGTCGCCCGGTTCGATAAAGCTTTCATGCTTTTCAGCTGTGGAACCGCCCATTGGCTGAAACCAGTGAGTAAAGTGGGTAACTCCTTTTTCCATTGCCCATGTTTTCATCGCATGGGCGATCGCATCAGCGGTCGGCAGATCCAGCGCGTCTTCTTTGCGGGTCGCCGTCTTCCATTTCTGATAGATCGGAAACGGCAGGCGTTCCTTCATGACCTGCTGCGAAAAAAGATTGGTACCGAATGCGTCAAACGGATGTGTCTGCATAAATAAGCCTCCTTATTTTATCTATATTGGTAATTATATAGGAAATATGAAAAAAATCTATAAAAATATGAAATAAAAACAAAAATTAGAGGTAAATTATCATTTTATAGCAATAAAAACGGTGATAAAAACGAAAAAACGACATAATTTCAAAAAAACGAATATGCTTTGTGAAAGCTTTTGTGGTCATTTTCTTGCATTTGCCTGAATAGAAGCGTATAAATAAAGACAGAGGCATACCGTTTTTTGATTACCTGAAATAAAACAGACGAAATGAGCTGTTGATAAGGGGAAGCGCGTATCAATAGGAGGGTGAATGATGTTGTTGCTGCGGGAAATGAAACAAACAGATATTGAAGATTATGTACGCTGGTTTACCACAGAAACGAAGTGGGGATCGACAGATGCACCATGGGAGCCGTTTACCGGTACTGTGCAAGAGGAGCGGGAAAACTGGACGAACTATTATGAACAAATGCAAAAAAGGTCTGCCAATACGCTTTGCTGTCGCTTTGAAATAGAAGTGGACGGCGTCCATGTCGGCTGGATCAGCACTTATCGGGATATGGAATGGTTTACTGCTCCTGAAAGCGGCTTAGCGATCGGCATCAGCATCGCGCAGGACGGTTATCGTGGAAAAGGATATGGCAGGCTTGCTTTGTGCAAGGCGATCGATTATTATCGAGCGAAAGGGCTAACGTGTTTATATACCCAGACATGGTCAGGCAATGAAGCGATGATCGCACTGGCGAACAAGCTGGGATTCAAAGAGATCGCCCGCAAAAAAGAGCATCGGGAAGTAGCGGGGAAACGCTATGACGCATTGACCTTTGTTTTATGTTTATGACAGCAGCGGCGGATAAAAAGGTTAAAACATCCATCAGCAGGCAAGGCATGAGCGATCATGTCTTTTTTCATGTAAGACCTCTAAATAAAAGCTTTCTGTATTATGAAACGATACGTAGACGCATGCGTTTATCATAATCCGATGGAAAGCGCATATACTAAATGCAAAGGAGGTATGTCGATGGACTTGTGGAAATGTGATGTGTGCGGCTATGTCTGCGAAGCGATCCAAGCACCGGCAGTATGTATCAAATGCGGAGTAGGCAGCGAGCATTTTCAAAAACTGAATGAAGTGCAGTCACAGCTGCTGTATGACAGTGAACGCACCAACGATCAGCACATCAAGATCATCGCCTTGGCGGCAGAGTTAATAGAAGCAGCAAAGATCGGTATTGAAGAAAATTTAGATCCGGGCTGCAAAAAGGTGTTTGAAATCGTCATAAAAGACGCTTGGGAGATCAAACAGCTGGCAAAGGCAGAATTGGCAGGACATCAGAAGAAAGGGAAATTTTAGGAGGGGCATATATGGAATTAGCAGGAACAAAGACTGAGGCGAATTTGTTAGAGGCATTTGCAAAAGAGAGTGAAGCACGCAATCAATATACTTTTTATGCGAACAAGGCATATGAAGAAGGGCTGGTCCAGATCGCTAAGCTGTTTGAACAGACCGCAGGCAATGAAAAGGAGCATGCCAAGCTGTGGTTTTCTTATCTTTGCTGTGGGATCCCATGCACGAAGGATAATCTGAAAACGGCGGCAGGAGCGGAAAATGCGGAATGGACGAGCATGTATGCACGCATGGCGAAAGAAGCAAGAGAAGAAGGCTTTTGCGAGATCGCGGAGGCGATGGAAGGCGTTGCCTGTATTGAAAAACGCCATGAAGCGCGCTTTGTGGCATTGCTGAACAATTTAGAAGACGGTACGGTGTTTGAGCGGAAAGAGGAAGTGGTTTGGGAATGTTTGAACTGCGGACATCTGCATTGTGGATGCAGCGCCCCAAACTGCTGTCCGATCTGTCATCACACAGCTTCTTATTTTGCATTGTGCTGTGAAAACTATTAAGGTTTTCAAGAGTCGATCTGTTGCGGATTGACTTTTTTTATGTGACTGTTTCTTACAAATGTTAAATCTACGTAAAATAGTTGAAAAAATTAAAAAAGTGTGTAAAATGGTGCGTAAGAGGTGGATTGAAATGATCACATTCATCAAAGAAAAGTATCGTCGTTTATCACCTGCCCGCAAGATCGCATTGACCTTTTTATTGGTGATCTTAAGCGGAGCAGTTTTGTTATGGCTGCCGATCAGTAATAAAGACGGCGGTTTTTTCCCGTTTTTAGACGCGCTTTTCACTGCCACCAGCGCGACCTGTGTAACCGGATTATTTACCAGTCCCATTGCGACACAGTTTAATCTGTTCGGTCAGATCGTCATGATGCTGCTGATCCAGATTGGCGGATTGGGGCTCATGACCTTGATGGCTTTGTTCGTGTTGGCGATGAAAAATAAACTGAGCATGAAAGAAAAGCTGGCGATGCAGGAAATGTTAAACAAAAACAATATTTTCGACATGCGTACGTTTTTGGTCGATATCTTACGCTATACCCTGTTTTTTGAAGGATTGGGCGTTGTCATTCTCGCGATTCGTCTCATGCCGGAATTTGGGATCTGGCAGGGCTTTTTCCATGCCTTGTTTTTATCGGTCAGCGCTTTCTGTAATGCCGGTTTTGATCTGTTCGGCGCCGATTCGCTCATCGGTTATCGCGGTGATCTCACTTTGAATTTTGTGATCATGACGCTCATTGTGTTAGGCGGGATCGGGTTTGCCGTATGGTTTGATGTAAGGGATAAGTTACATGATCTGTTCCATCGCCGTATTTCACTGCGCAAAGCGCTGCGGACGCTTTCCACGCATACCAAAGCGGTATTGCTTATGACGGCGATATTGATCTTCGGCGGTGCGCTGGTATTCTTTTTATTAGAATATCCAAATCCGCTGACCTTTCAGAATTACAGTGGTTTGGATATGGGCTTGGCTTCCTTGTTTCAATCGGTTACTTTGCGTACAGCCGGTTTTGCGACGATGGATCTTTCCACCACTACGGTCGCCACAAAGTTCTTGATGATGATCTTGATGTTTATCGGCGGGTCGCCGGGCGGAACGGCAGGCGGGATCAAGACGACGACTTTCTTCGTGCTGTGTGCTTTCATCTATACGATGTTAAAAGGACAGGAGCATGTCAAAGCTTTCCATCGTCTGATTCCCCGTGAAACGATCATCCGTGCCAGCAATGTGATGGTCATTAACCTGATCACGCTGTTTGTGGGAATCTTTCTGCTTTGTGTCAGCGATGGCGCGCTGGGCTTTGTGAATCTGGCGTTTGAAGCGGTTTCCGCCATGGCGACAGTCGGATTGACGCTTGGTATTACGACAAGTTTATCGGCAATAGGGAAAGTGATCATCATCTTATTGATGTATGCCGGCAGGATCGGCATTGCGACGCTGCTGTTGTCGCTGATCAAAATGAAACGGGTGGATGACCGCCCGATCGCGTATCCAAATGGAAATATTTTAATCGGATAAGGAGATGTGTGTATGCGTAAAATGAATGATCGTCAATATTGTGTGCTGGGCCTTGGTATATTCGGCTCAACGGTTGCCAAAACATTGAGCAGTTATGATTGTGAAGTGCTTGCCATCGACAAGGATATGACCTGTGTGGAGCGCTTGGCTGATGATGTGACACAAGCGGTGCAGTGCGATATTACCAACAAGGAACAGCTGCGTGCGGTAGGCGTCGCGGATTGTGATGTTGCGATCGTCGGGACCGGCAGTCATTTAGAGGACAGCGTCATGGCCATTATCAACTTAAAAGAACTGGGTGTGCCATATGTCGTAGCTAAAGCGAAGAACAAGAGGTATATGCAGATCTTTCAGAAGGTCGGTGCAGATCGGGTCGTACGGCCGGAAAAAGAATACGGCAAGCAGTTGGGGAAAAGCCTATTGAGCCGTAATATTTTCGATATGATCGATATTGATGCCAATTACAGTATCGTCGAGCTGAAAGTGCCGAAGGAGTGGGTCGGAAAATCTTTGAAGGAAATCGACGCCAGAAGCCGGTTTGGAATCAATGTCATCGGTCTGCGCAATCAAAGCAGCGATGATTTGAAGATGAATATTGACGTAGACTATCATTTTCAGGAAGACGATCATATCGTACTGGTAACCGATATGGAAACGATTGCCGATTCCCGCAACCATCTGCTTGATGAATAAGCGCTGCATCACAGGCAGCCGCAAAAGGACGCAGGTCATGATGAAGAATCGGTTGATGCAAACGTTTTGTTTCAACTGAAAATATGCTTGAAACTCATGCACACTGGCATAAAGAAGCGCAGCACAGGAGAGGAGAAACCAGTATATGAATACACCGACATTGGAAACAAAGCGGCTGATCTTAAGGCGTTTTACAGAGGCTGATTTAGAAGCGCTGTTTCTGATCTTAAAAGATGAAGAAGTTAATCGCTTTTTGCCATGGTTTCCAATGAAAGACATCGAGGAAACAAGAGCGTTTTATCAAACGCATTATGCTGCGCAGTATGCAAAACAATCAGGCTATGCTTATGCGATCTGCTTGAAAAGCGACAATGTGCCCATAGGCTACATAAAGGCAGATGTGGAGGAACCTTATGACTTCGGTTATGGACTGTTGAAAGCATATTGGCATCAGGGGATCATAAGAGAAGCGGGGAAAGCTGTTATTGAACAGGTAAGAAGTGATGGACTGCCCTTTATCAGTGCGACACACGATCGAAACAATGTGCGCAGCGGTAGGGTAATGCAGGCACTGGGGATGATATATCGTTATTCTTATGAGGAATTATGGCAGCCGAAAAACAAAAAGGTTGTCTTTCGCATGTACCAGCTGCATTTTACGGACAGCGATGATGTGTATGATGGCTATTGGAAACGATATGAGAATCATTTTATCGAAGAACTGGATGATGAAGCATAGCAAACGGTAAAAAGGCAGAATGATTCCTGCCTTTTGTTTTGTTTGAAAATATTGTTTGGGTGATTGATAAAGTTCCATAAGTATAGTGCTAAAAAGTTTATCTTTATGAAATACAGGTGTCTTATTCTTTTTGGATCGCCGCGGTAGATGCACCGAGCAGTTTGATGACAGCGTGAGGGTTCGTCTCGATCTGATAGCCGATCTTGCCGGCGCTGAACACGATCGTATCAAAACGCAGGCAGGTAATATCAAAAACAGTTACATATGTTTTCTTCATGCCGAGCGGAGAACAGCCGCCCCGTACATAACCGCTGACTTGATTGATCTCCTTGACCGGGATCAGCTCTACGCTTTTTGCCTTTACCGCTTTGGCGCATTTTTTCAGATCCAGTTCTGCATTTGACGGCACCACAAATACATAATATTGTTTTTTCAATGAAACGCAAAGCAAGGTCTTAAACACCATGGCAGGATCTATTTGTAAATGAGCGGCGACATCAACACCCAAAGAAGGGCCGTCTCCATGAGGATAAGTATGTACGCGATAGGGAATGCCTGCACGATCTAATAAACGCATCGCGTTGGTCTTTTCGATCTTTTCTTTTTTCATCTGTTTCACCTTCTTAGCTTAATCATAATACAAAAGCATGCGGAATTCATCTTTTTTGTGAAACAACTACATGAAATGTTATAGCGTTTCCCAATGAATCAGTGTATAATTGACGAAGATGAGGTGGAAGATATGAAAATATCGTTAATTGCAATGGATATGGACGGCACGCTGTTACAAAGCGATCAGACGATCAGTGAGAAAACGACAAAGAAGCTGATCGAGCTGCAACAAAAAGGCATTAAGATCGTGTTGGTGAGCGGTCGTAATTATAATCGTTTGAAACGCTATGCCGAGCAGTTACAGTTAGAGAAGTACGGCGGCTATTTGATCGAAGTAAACGGAATGGCGATCAATGACCTGCAAAAGAAACAGCGTGAGGTGCTGGAACGTCTTTCCATTCAACAGGCCAGGGAACTGTTTGCCCTGCTTCAGCCTTATGAGGTGGAAACCCAATATATCATGGATGACGGCTTATATGTGCATATTCCCGAGGTGTGTATGCAGGAAAAAAAGAAACTGCGTAAAGAACATCATATCCCGGATGATTTCCCATGGACCGCCGGTGCCACAAATGTGTTTTTTGATGCGCGGGACGGTTATGCGCGCATTATGTATATGGAACACGCTTCCGAGATCGTCGAAGAGATCAATAAGGTCGGCATTCCCGCAACAGCGAAGCAGTTGGAAGTGATGATGAAAGATCTCAGTGAACTGAGCGATACGTACTGGATCGGCCGTACGACGCCGACTTGGCTGGAAATTATGCCGGTCAATCTCAGCAAGGGCAAGGCATTGCGCATGCTGGCACAGCGCTTGTCCATTCCGATGAGCGAAGTCATGTGTTTTGGCGATGGGGAAAATGATCTGAGCATGTTTGAAGTGTGCGCTTATCCGATCGCAATGAGCAACGCAATGGATATTGTAAAGCAAAAGGCGTATACTATCACTGTAGCCGATCATGATCATGACGGCATTATCGAAACATTGAAACAATATCATATTGGTGAAACGGAGGAAAATGTATGAAAGTAATCAAGCAAGCGGAATTTGAAGAATTGAAAAAACAGCCGGGCGTACTGGTCGTAGATTTCTTTGCGACATGGTGCGGACCTTGTAAAATGTTGTCACCGGTTTTGGAAGAAGTGGCAGAAGAATTAGCGGGAAAGGCTGCAATCGTAAAAGTAGATGTCGATGAATCAGGAGAATTGGCTTCCTCTTATGGCATCATGTCGGTGCCGACGCTGATCGTTTTCAAGGATGGAGAGGCAGTGAAGATGAGCGCCGGATTCCAGCCGAAAGAACAGCTGAAAGCGATGATCGAAGCTTATTTATAGTCTGCTGTGGTGAGAAAGGATGGCGATGTATTGCATCCTTTTTCTTTTGCATTTTTGCTTACTTCTGGTACAATGATTTTGCGATATAGAAAGGAGAAATGAATGATGTTGGCTGATTATCATATGCACAGTGCTTTTTCCCCGGACAGCGCGCTTCCTTTAGAGGAACTGATCGAAACCGCGATCCGAAAAGGTCTTGATGAGATCTGCATCACGGATCATTGTGATTACAGCGTCAAGGGTGCAGGGCATGGACTTTGGGAATTGGATTTTCCTCGTTATTATGAGCACTATCTGGCATTAAAGAAACGCTATCAGGATCAGATCACGATTCGCTTTGGCTGTGAGTTCGGCGTGCAGGAGGCGTGTATCAAGCGCTATCAGGAAGTATATGCGGCTTATCCCTTTGACTTTATCATTTTATCAAACCATCAGATCGATGATCTGGAGTTTTGGGATCAGGGTTTTCAAAAAGGCAAAACGCAGGCGGAATACAACAGACAGTATTACGAAGCGATCTTGGCGGTCATGAAACGCTTTGATGATTATCAGGTGCTGGGACATTTGGATATGATCAAGCGCTATGATGAGCAGGGCGTTTATCCGGATGAAGCGTGTATGGACGTGATCGATGCGATCTTAAAGCTGGCGATCGAAAAAGGCAAAGGCATTGAATTAAACACTTCTTATCATCGCTATGGTCTTGCGGACAGCACGCCTTCCCATATGATTTTGAAGCGTTATCGGGAACTGGGTGGCGTGATCGTTACGATCGGTTCTGATTCTCACGATGCCGCACAGGTCGGCGCTTATATCGAGGAGGGCAAACAGGTGTTAAGGGCATGTGGGTTTTCTTCATTTTGTACGTTTGAGAAAGGGCAGCCGCTTTTTCACGCCTTATAGAAATCTGCCGTTCACCGGATCGTTCTTATTTTCTTTTGCTTGTTTTTCATAAACGTACAAAGTCTTGTTGATCTTCTCAATGGATGAGCAAGTGAACAAACAATGAAAGTTGGGAAAATGACAGTACTTTGTCATGCGAAAATATGAGTTTTGTTCTAAGATGAGAATGTAATAGGGATAGATGGCTGTAACTAACAATAAACGAACAAAAGATGATTTTTTTACTTTTTTTTCAGTTGCAATAAACATCAAAATAGTTGATCGTTATGCGATTATATAAGAAAAAATACCGTCTTGGGGAAACGGTATTTTTTCATTAACAAATTATCAATACAAAATTAAGGGAGAAAAGTTATGAGAAAATTTATTTAAGGGGATTACTTCAACAGGAGTTCTCATCTCCTGTTGGCTATAGTATAGCGAATGGCAATGTTAAAAAGATGTTTCATTTTTGGTAAATGATGTGATTATCGAGATAATTGTGTTAGATTGTATGATGATGAAGGAGAATTTGCGTGAATTTTGTCAAAGATAGGAAAAAACCGGCAGCAAGACCGGCTTTTTCCTTGTTTTAGGGGATAGAATGATATACGGAATTGGGATAGATTAGGGGATTTTCCGTATGGCAAGTTCCTCTTGCCGCTTACAGTATAGCAAGTGTGAAAGCAGAAGTTTGTCGAAGCGTGGCAGGCAAAAATAAAAATGATGAAAAGATGAGAAAGTGGTATATGTGCACAAGGATTGGTAAAGCGGTTACAGAAAATGTAAAAATAATGATCATAAATACGAGAAAAAGGTAACGATTGCTATTGACAAATATGACTGGGGGGGGGGTATAATATAGCTGAATATATCAGAATGATATGTCCGGATTCAACAGAATACAAGGAGAGGAGAAACAAAATGAAAAAAACAAGTGTTTTTGGTGTGTTGGCATCAGCTGCACTGCTTTTTGGCATGAGCGTTGTACCGACAACGGTTTATGCGGAAGGCAACAGCGGTTCTGCTCCGACTTACTCAGGAAATGAATTTTTTGCCAACGGTACACCGATTACCATTGAAGAAAGTGATGAAGCGGGGAAATCAGCGCTTATCACATGGGATGGCGGAAAACAGCTGATCGATGCCGATGACATCGTTTACGGCGGCAGTGATTCAACTGAGAGTGATGTCAATCTGCCTAGCACCAAGATTACGATGAATGGCGGTACGGTAAGAGGCATCGTTGCCGGCAACAAGATGAAAAACGAGGAAAACTGCAAAACCAGCAAGGTGACGAATGCCGAAGTAGATATCAACGGCGGTACGATCACGCTTGGATTATGGGGTACTGATAATCAGAACGCAGCGTTTGGCCAAGCTGTGATCAAAGAAGAAAACGGCTACTCTTATAAAAATTATGCGATCGATAAACTGACGATGACGATCGACGGCGCTGAGATCAATGATCTAAGAGGCGCTACCTCTTATACTTATATCGGTGAGATGGATGTTCGCATCGGTGAGGAGCAAGCCGCTGTATTAAACAATTTTATCGCAGGAACAAACGGCAAACTGGGCAACGTAACGCTTTCTTTATATGACGGAGAGGTCAAGACGCTCAGCAGTTTATATCGTGCGATCATCGAAGGGAAACTGACTTACTATCTTTATGGCGGTAAGAGCGGTGTGATCTATGCGGGCTCTTATTATCCTGATGAAGAAAGCTATGAAGGAGCCGGCGGCGCCGGTTCTTGGTGGACGACAAATTTCGGCAATGTTGATTATGGCTATGCGAACGCAATTGAAATCAACGTGGAAGCAGGTGCTGCTTACCAAGACATCGTATCCGGATTCCAGTATCGCAGCGCCGATGTAGCCAAGTTCAAAGCATTATACGCTGATCGTTTATGGGCGATCGAAGGACTGAATGAAACGGCGCCGGTTACATTAAATTTAGGACAGCGTCCAAGCGCCGATCCGCTTGATGCTCATTCACTTGTGGATGCGTCCGCAGCCTATGTAACGACAAATTGGAAAGCAAACACGATTAGCATCGATCCGCTTAGCCTGTCGCTTCAGGTAGGAGAAAGCGCAAAGATCAAAGCAACTGTCACTCCGTCTTATGCTACGGAAGCAATCTCTTACAGCAGCAGTGATCCATCAGTTGCGACCGTTGCACAGGATGGCACCGTAACAGCGAAAAAAGCAGGCAAAGCGATCATCAGCGCGACTGCGGGAAGTGCAAAAGCAACTTGCGAGGTCAGCGTAGCGGAAGCGGAAAATGAAGTAGTTGTCGATCTGCCTTCCGTTGATCAAAACAGCAATGAAGTGGAAGCAGGCGTATCACAAGAAGACAGCGCGGCATTTACCGAAACGCTGAAGGACACGATCGAGCAGATCGAAAGTGTAAAGGGCAATGATGAAAAGGTTGTCGCTGCGATCAAGGCGGCGATGGAAGCCGGAGATGATATAGAAACGACACTTACCGTGGAAAAGAAAACAGCAGCGGAAGTAAGTGCGTCCGATGTCAAGGCAGTAGAGGCGGTATTACGCGATCTGATCACAAAAACCGAAGCAAAAGAAGCCAAAGTGGCACAGTATCTGGATCTGAGCATTTTGGTAGAAGCACAGGGAAGCGCGCTTGGCAAGCTGAATCAGTTAAGTGAAAAAGTAACTTTTACCGTAGCGATTCCACAGCAGCTGCAAAAAGAAAACTATGATTTCTACATCGTGCGGATCCACGGAAATGAAGTAACCAGAATTCCGGTCGTGAAAAATGCGGACGGCACCGTATCTTTCCAGAGCGATCGTTTCTCGACCTATGCACTGGTTTATACAGACGGCGCGAAAACGACGCTGGATAAGGAAGAAGTAGTCAATCCTTCGATCATTTTGGATGATACAAAACCATCAGAGAACGGAAGTACGCCAAATACCGGTGATGCGAGCCAGACAGAGGCATATGCGGCACTGCTGATGCTGAGCCTTGCACTTGCAGGAGCATTGACACTGAAAAAGAAATTAAACTAAACAGATGTTAAATGATAACGAAGAAGTGGAGCGATCCACTTTTTTGTTATATATAGGAAAATAGTATTTGTGTAATCGCACAGACTATGCTATGATATGGCGGTTATGTTTTTAAGCGATGAAACCAATCAAGAAAGCAGGTAATTATGACGACATTTCAGGAATTAGCAATCAGCGCGCCGATCAAGCAGGCGGTGCTGGAAATCGGATATCAGGAAGCGACGGCGATCCAGCAGCAGGCGATCCCGCTTATTATAGCGGGTCATGATGTTTTAGGAAAATCACAGACCGGTACCGGCAAGACGGCCGCTTTCGGGATCCCGGCATTGGAGCATGTGCAGGCAGGACAAAAGAATCCGCAGGTACTGATCTTATGCCCGACCAGAGAATTGGTCATTCAGGTTGCAATGGAACTGCGGCGTTTTTGTAAATATAAAGAGGGTGTAAAGATCATTCCGATCTATGGCGGTGAACCGATCCAGCATCAGATCCGGCTTTTGGCAAGGGGATGTGGGATCGTGGTGGGAACACCGGGAAGGCTAATGGATCATTTGCGCCGGCATACGCTGAAATTGCATCATTGCGATATGGTAGTATTAGATGAGGCAGATGAAATGCTGAACATGGGATTTAAGGAAGACATTGAAGAGATCCTGCATGCCTTTCCGCATGCGCATCAGACGATCCTGTTTTCCGCAACGATGCCGGAAGCGATCATGGCGATCGCAGGGCAGTTCCAAAAAGATCCCATTACGGTCGAAATCGCATCTGCCCAGAAAACCATTCACACTGTGGAGCAGCTTTACTATGAAGTGCCGAGAGGACAAAAAGGCACGGCGTTAAAGATCTTGCTTCGTCATTATGCACCGCGTTTGTCGATCATCTTCTGCAATACGAAAAAACAGGTGGATGAACTGTCGGTGGAATTGAGCGCAGAGGGCATGAATGTGCTATCGCTGCACGGCGATATGAAGCAGGAGCATCGCACCAATGTGATGAAGCAGTACCGCAGCGGCGCTTATCCGATCTTGATCGCCACCGATGTGGCGGCGCGCGGCATTGACGTCGATGATGTGGAACTGGTATGCAACTATGATATTCCACAGGATAATGAATACTACATTCATCGCATTGGCCGAACCGGACGGGCTGGGAAAAGCGGGAAGGCGATTACTTTGATTAGCGGGAAAAGACAAGAACGAGCGCTGCGTGATATCATGCACTTTACGAAAACCAATATCCGCAAGTGCGCCCTGCCTAGCTCTGCCCAGCTGTTAAAGCAGGAAAAAGAAGCGTTTATCGAACGCTTGAAAACGGCATGTGGAGAGGAAATTACCGCAGAGAGCATAGAGATCGCCAATCGGCTGATGGCGGAGGGCATTGCGATCGAAAATCTGATCAGCGCACTTATCGCGATGAATTTCAAACCGCAGATCATTGAAACGGCGGCATTGAATCAAAAACGTCGTCTGCATGACTATGAAACGCTGACCCTTCAGTTTGACATCGGCAGAAAAGACCGCATTCAGGCGGGCAATCTGGTATGCGCGATTGCGGAATACGGCGAAAGTGGGACTGACATGATCGGACGCATCGATGTGCGCTCAAGCGACACGCTGGTAGCAGTCGCTGCCGACAGTGCTAAGATGCTGTTAGAACGCATGCAAAATGCTAAGATCGGCGGTAAAAGCGTTACCGTGCGTTTATTAGCAAAAAGCAAGAAGCAGACAAAACACATAAAGAAAAAAGCCTCTTCAAAAGGGCAGAAGAAAGCCGTTTTCCCCGATCGAAAGCAGCGTCGTCAAACGATGCGCGGTAAGAAAAAAACGATGCGAAAACAAAGAACAAGATAGCCGATGCCGTCTTGTTTTTTTTATCGAGCAGATTATCTTACAGAAATGTTAGGCGCTCGCGTCTGCTTTTATTTCCTATTGATAGGAAATATGATATAATGCCTGTGTTAAAAAGGTTTATGTGCTTGGGAGGCAGTTATGAAGATCTATTTATATTTTGAAGGTGAAAAAATCATTCAGACTTCCGGGATCGGCAGAGCGATGAAGCACCAGATGGCGGCGCTTACCTCCGCGGGAATTGACTTTTCGATCGAGCCGTGCGAAGATTATGATATTCTGCATATCAATACCGTTGGGCCAAGCAGCTATGGCATGATCAAAAAAGCGCGCAAGCTGGGCAAGAAGGTCATCTATCATGCGCACAGCACTGAAGAGGATTTTCGCAACTCGTTCGTGCTTTCCAATCAGATCGCACCGTTGTTCAAAAAGCATCTGGTGTCGCTTTACAGCAAAGCGGATTATATCATTACGCCGACTCCTTATTCTAAGAAACTGTTGGAAGGCTATGGCATCACGCTGCCGATTGCCGCTTTGTCTAATGGGATCGATCTCAAACGCTTTGAACCGGATGCGGGAAAGATTCGTGCTTTTCGCAATTATTTTTCTTTGACGCCGGAAGATAAGGTCGTGATTTCCGTAGGTCTTTATTTTGATCGTAAAGGCATATTGGACTTTGTGGAGGTGGCGAAGCGCTTGCCGCAGTATCAATTTATCTGGTTTGGCTATACGCCGCTTTACAGCATTCCTAAGCATATCCGCCAGGTGATCACGCACGATCATCCAAGCAATGTGCTGTTTCCCGGTTATATCAAGGGCGATATGATCGAGGGCGCTTATGCGGGGGCAGACTGTTTCTTTTTTCCAAGCAAAGAAGAAACCGAGGGCATTGTCGTATTAGAGGGATTGGCAGCCAGACAGAATATCGTTTTACGCGACATCGGCGTGTTTGAGCCGTGGATGAAGTCTGCCGTGAACTGCTATAAGGGAAGAAATGTCGATGAGTTTTGTGAACTGGTGCAGGGCGTGGTGGAAAAAACGCTGCCGGATGTGAGCGAAGCAGGGCATCAGACCGCGCAAGAGCGAAGCATTGAAGCAGTCGGGCAAGGCTTGAAAAAAATATATGAGGAAGTATTGGCAAAGTAGATAGGGAAAGGCAGGTGGAGTGATGAAGGACGCAAAAAATAAATACGCGATCAATTTTATGGTCATCATCGCTTTGACCCTGCTGGCGCTGTGGTTTGCGATGAAAGACAATTATCGGGAAGTATTGGATCTGATTGCCGGAATGAAATGGTACTGGCTTTTGATCATTTTGCTTTGGGGCATTGTCTATAATGTGATCGCAGGCTGGATCATCGCTATATTCGGCAAGCATTATAAAAAAGACTATCGTTTGATCGATGGGATCTTGAATGGGTTTGTCGGTTCCTTTTTCAGCGGCATTACGCCAAGCGCGACCGGCGGACAGTTTGCGCAGGCTTATATTTTGAAAAAACAGGGCATCAAGGTCAGTGACGGCGCAAGCTTATTATGGACGGACTTTATCGTCTATCAGACGACGCTGATGATCTATGTAACGATTCTTTACATCTTGCGTTTTACGCATTATACAGATATGATGGGCGTATTCTTCGTGCTGATCTTATTCGGCTATTTTGTCAATATCTGTGTGATCGGCGCACTATGGACACTGGCACTGTTTCCGAAATTATATGTAAAGCTGTCTCGTTTTTTGATTCGTTTGTTATGCCGCATCAAACTGGTAAAGGATCCGGAGAAACTGATGCAGTCATGGACCTTGCAGCTGGAGGCGTTTACCTTGCAGATCAAAGCGATGAAGCATGAAAAGAAGATGATCTTAAAGGCAGCCGCGATCAATGTGCTGCGCTTGACGGTGTTATATGTACTGCCCTTTGTTACGGCAAGGGCGCTTGGCATTGCGATCAGCTTCGATCTGCTTATTGACGTCATAGCCATTTCCAGCTTTGTTTCAATGGCAAATGCGTTTATTCCGATTCCCGGGGCAAGCGGAGGAACCGAGCTGGTCTTTACCCGTTTGTTTATTCCGATCGTCGGCGGCGGCGCAAATGCGAGCAGCGTCATGATCTTATGGCGTTTCTCCACCTACCATTTTGTCATGCTGGTAGGCGGACTGATCTTTGTTTACTTAAAACGAAAGTATGATTTAGAAAAAACAGTGATTCATCTATGAGATGAAAGAAAGGAGCATTTATGCGAATTGGATTATTTACGGATACCTATACTCCGGATGTAAACGGCGTCGTATCTTCGATCGTTACGCTGCAAAAGGAACTGGAAGCGCATGGGCATACTGTGTTTGTGATCACCAATCATAAAGCCTTTCTTTCGACGCAAAGAGAGGGCAATGTGCTGCGTTTGCCTGGATTAGAATTAAAGTGGCTGTATGGGTATAAGCTATCAACGCCTTATCATTTTTCCGCCAAGGAAGAAATCAGAAAAATGAATCTGGATATCATTCATGTGCATACGGAATTCGGTGTTGGTTTGTTTGCGCGGATCGTGGCGCACAGCTTAGATCTGCCGATGGTATCGACCTATCATACGATGTATGAGGACTATACCCACTACATCAATAAGTTTGAGATTGAAGAAGTGGATAAATTAACCAAGCGCTTTGCGAGCAATTATTCAAGAATGCTCTCGGACAGCTGTCAGGGCGTGATCGCACCGAGCGATAAGACGAAGGAAGCATTGCTTCGCTATGGCATTCATGCACCGATCTATGTGATCCCGACCGGTCTTTCGTTAAAGCGTTTTGATCCTGCACTTTATGATGAAGTACGGATCCGGAAACTGAAAGAACGCTATGCGATCAAGGAAGAAGATCGAATCGTTGCTTATGTGGGGCGCGTTGCCAAGGAAAAAAGCATCGATCTGCTGATCGAAGCATTTGCTTATGTAGAAGATGCCTCCATGAAGCTGCTGATCGTCGGCGGCGGGCCGCAGTTAGAGGAATTAAAAGCAAGGGCCGCGCAGTTACAATTAGAGGAACGGGTGATCTTTACGGATCGTATCGCCAATGAAGAAATCGTCGATTATTATTTTATGGCAGATGTATTTGTGTCAGCTTCATTGACCGAAACGCAGGGCATGACGTTTGTGGAAGCGCTGGCGTGCAGGCTGCCGGTCTTTGCGCGTCCGGACGAACCGCTGGAGGATTTGATCGATGAAGGAGAAAGCGGCTATTATTTCCATACCCCGCAGGATCTGGCACAGGCATTGGAAAAACATTTTGCTTTGCCATCGGAAAAACGGGAAGCCATGGGTGAATATGCGCGTGCCAAAGCGAAAAAATATGACAGCGAGCTGTTTGCGGCCAAGGTGGTAAGCGTATATTATCAGGCAATCGAAGATTATGAAAATGCATACCGCATCACCAAAGTAAAAGCATATGATGATTATGTGAAGATCACTGTTGAAAATGATAAGGATGATGTACCGGTCAAGCTGCTGATCTCACTGGATGATTATTTTGATTACAAGCTGCGCAAGGATATGCGCTTGGATCGTTTCATGGTAGAGGAGTTTAAGCGAAAAGAAGCGATCTGGAAGGCGCACCGGCTCTGTATCAAAAAGCTGCGCAGCAAGGATCGCACGACGAAGGAAATTTTGACAGCGCTTGCGTATGTGGAAGGCTTAGAGGAACGCGACAAAGAACTGATCATTGCGGATCTGGAGGGAAAGGGCTACTTGAACGATGAGGCTTATGCGAAAGAAATGATCGAAAAGCTGCAAGCCAATATGACATCGAAGCAGAAGATCATCCGCGTGCTGATGAAAAAAGGGATCGATCGGGAATTGACGGAAAGTTTATTGGGCCAGTATGAAGGCGATGATGCGATGAAGGCATATGAGCGCGCAAAGCAGCTTTATGCGGGCATGCGCGGGAAATCGCTGGAGTTAAAGAAACAGGAAGTGATCCGTAAACTGGTGGGAGAAGGCTTTTCGTTAAGCGATGCCAAAGACGCGCTTGTGCGTTTGAATCCACAGGCTGACGAAGAAGAGCAGTCCGATGCCTTGAAGCAGACCATTCGCAAAGCGGTTAGAATGTATCAGCGTAAATATCAGGGCAATGAACGCAAGAACCGCGTCGTGCGCTATTGTATGAGCAAAGGCTTTTCACTTGAGGAAATCAAGGGCGGCATAGCAGGAATGGAGTGGGAAGATGAAACGATTGAATGAATTAAATGACGGAGAAAAGGTCAAGATCAAAGTATTGCTTCAAAGTGTGCAGCGTGGGGTTACGAATAAGGGCGCGCCTTATTTGTCGCTTGTCTTGCAGGACTGCACTGCCGCGATGGATGCGAAATATTGGAATGTAAGCGAAGAAGCATTGCATCTTTATCAGCCGGGCATGCTGGTGGAAGTGAGCGGAGATGTTTTATCGCACAATAAGCAGCTGCAGATCCGCGTCAATGCTTTGCAGATTTTAGATCGCAGCACGATCGACCTGCGCGACTATGTCAAGGCGAGTTCATTATCAAAGGCAGAGCTGAAAGAGCAGATCGCACAGGTGGTCGAAGGAATCAAAAACGATGAGATCCGCAATTTGATCAGCCATGTTGTGGCGCACTATGAACGTGATCTGTATTCCTATCCGGCTGCCAGCAAAAACCATCATGCGTTTGTGGGAGGTTTGGCAACGCATATTTTGGAAATGGTCAAGCTGGGCAGCTTCATCTGTACGATGTTTCCTTTCCTGAACGAGGATTTATTGATCGGGGGGATCATCCTGCATGATTTAGGCAAGCTGGAAGAATTGAGCGGACCGGTCATTACCGAATACACGGTAGAAGGAAAGCTGTTAGGCCATATTTCGATCATGCAGGCAGAGGTGGCGCGTATTGCCGCAGAATTGCATACCGACAAGGAAGTGGAAACACTGCTGCGTCATATGATCTTGTCGCATCATGGGCAGAAGGAATATGGATCACCGGTCTTACCGATGATTCCCGAAGCCGAGGTGCTTTATTTCATCGACAATTTAGATGCGCGCATGAATACGTTGGAAAATCTGATGAAAACGGTGGAGCCGGGTGAATTCAGTGCGCGGGTATTCTCTTTAGAGCAGCGCAGTTTTTATCAAAGCAAACTGAAGAAGGCGTAAGACCTTCTTTTTTTTGTCAGCTTTATATCGTTTACGACAAACTGTGGGATGTAAAAAAACTTGAAAATCGGCACTTTCTCTTTTTATACGATAAGGAAAATGGTATAATGATTACTGCGTAATCAAATAAGGGAAATACGTAGTTAAGAAAGGAAAGGTGAGAAGAATGTCATTGTTTTTAGGCAAAATGCGTCAACATATCAACGGGCATAAAGAACTGAGCGAGCATAAAGACGTTGTGAAAGTAGATGCCGGCAAAGAAGTCCTGATCCCGCTGTTTGCGACGCATTCTACAAACTTTGATGTATTCGTTAAAGCCGGGGACCATGTCAAAGTGGGTACCAAGCTGGCACAGTGCAATGACCGTATGATCGTGCCAATCTATGCGAGCGTGTCCGGTGTCGTAACCGATATCGCGCGCAAATGTATGCATGCGACATTGAAGCCGGTGGCGCACATCGCGATCGAAAACGATGGAAAATATGAAACCACACAGGCGTTTGCCCCGCTGGATTACCGGCAGGCAAGCAAAGCGGAATTGGTGGAATTTATGAAGAATGCGGGCATTGTCGGATGCGGCGGTGCTTGTTTTCCGACTTACATCAAGTATAGCGGCGATGCAGCGATCGATACGCTGATCATCAATGCGGTGGAATGTGAACCGTATATCACATCTGACTATAAGATGGTCGAAGCGCATATGGAACAGATGCTGTTAGGTGCGGATGCGATGAAGAAGACGGCAGGAGCAAGAAGAGTTTGCATTGCCGTAAAGGTCAGTCATCCCGAGCTGATCGAGCAGCTGAAACAGGCGTGTGCGAAATGGGAAGGCATGGAAGTCGCGGCAGTGGCGGATGTCTATCCGATGGGATGGGAAAAAACGCTGGTGCAGACGATCTTGAAAAAGACTTATTCCCGTTTGCCAAGCGAAGTCGGTGCAATCGTAAACAATGCTTCTACAGCGATCGCTTTGGCGGATGCTTTGACCAAAGGCATGCCACTTTGTGAAAAGATCGTAACGGTATCCGGAGACGGTGTGAAAGATCCAATCAATGTGCAGGTGCGCATCGGTACGAGCGCCAAAACGATCATTGATGCGATCGGCGGTTATGCGGCTGAGGAAGTGATGCTGATTTCCGGGGGTCCGATGATGGGCAAAACGATCGTAAATGATCAGTTTGTGATCGATCGGGCGGTGAACGCGCTGACGGTGCTGCGCGTGAAAGCGTATGATGATGTGAACTGTCTTCGCTGCGGCATGTGCAGCGATCATTGTCCGGCTGGGTTACAACCGGTGCGGATCGCACAGGCGGTAAATGCCAAAGACAAGGATATGTTGCTGCGGCTTTGCGCCAATGAGTGTGTGGAATGCGGTTTGTGTACATACATTTGTCCATCGCGCTTAAATGTTACGGAAAATGTCAGAAACGGCAAACGGCAGACGATGGCCGCACTGAAGAAGTAAGGAGGGGAACAGATGAAATTTATTTATCACGCATCACCTAACTTACGTCAAAAGTTAAGCACCAAACGAATTATGTTAGAGTTGATGATTGCACTTTGTGCAGTATATGTATTTACATTGTTTTATTATTATACGCGCTATGATCTGGAACGTATGCTGCAGGCGGTAATGCTGCTTGCGGTTTCACTGGGAACGGCGCTGCTTACGGAAGGTGTCTGGGCGCTTTGTACGAAGCAGCCGGTCCTGCGCTATTTAAGCAGTTCCTTTGGCTGGATCACGGCGATGATCTTGACTTTGATGTGTACGATCAATACGCCGCCTTTTGCGATCGGGGTCGCGACATTCTGTGCGATCTTCTTCGGCAAGCTGCTGTTTGGCGGTTTCGGTCAGAACATCTTTAATCCGGCGGCGATGGGACGTGCGGTGATCTTTGCCTGCTTCGCGGGTGCGACCACTGATGCGATCACCGGCGCTACTCCGACAACGGTCATGGCAAACACCTATAACTGGCTGCCTACGACTTCTGCATCTTTTGACGCTCTATTAGAGCGGGTCGGCAGCATCTGGGATCTGTTCATCGGCTGGTATCCGGGCGCCATGGGCGAAACCTGTACGGCGCTGCTTCTAATCATCGGTGTGATCTTGGCGATCCGCAAGGTCATTGACTGGCGGGTACCGCTCATCTATTTGATGACAGTGGCGCTCATGGCATTGGTGCTTGGCTTATGCGCCGGTGTGGAAGAATTATGGCTGTATGTGGCATTCCATTTATGCAGCGGCGGGGTAATGTTTGGCGCGGTATTTATGTTGACCGATCCGGTTACTTCACCGACTGCGGCACAGGGACGAGTGATCTTTGCATTAGGCGCAGGGATCTTATCCATGCTGATCCGTGTCAAAGCTAATTTGCCGGAAGGCGTTTTATATTCGATCCTGCTTATGAACATGCTGACGCCGCTGATCGAACGGGCGTTAGATGGACAGCAGGTGCGCATGCGCAAGAAAGCCTATACGATTACCGCTGTGCTGGCAGTGCTGGGCATCGCCTTGGCGGCGCTTTTGGGCAATGTGATGGAAAGCGCGGAAGAAAAGGCGGAATCGCTTGCCCTTGCCGCAGAGACGACCACTGTGCAGGAGGTGCTGTGATATGAAAAAGATTTTACATTTGACGATCTTTTTAGCAGTCGTGGCAGCGGTTGCCGGCGGCGCCTTGGCGTTTGCCAACGATCTGACGACGCCGATCATTGAGAAAAATCAACTGGCAGCGGAAAAAGAATCACTGAAGATCTTATATCCGGAAGCCTCCGATTTTAAGTCCGTTGCTCTAAAGGGCGACTCTAAGACGATCCAGAAGATCTTTCAAGTCGATGACACGACTTATATCTTTAAGATGCAGGTAGCGGGCTACAAGGACGGTACGGTCTTTATGGTAGCCATCAATACGGAGGGCGACTTGCTGAAATATCATGCGATCTCTAACGGTGATACGAGCGGGATCGGCACGAAGGTAACGGAAGATGCTTTCAAGGCTTCTTTGGAAGGCAAAAAAGCGAATGAACCACTCGACACGATCAGCGGTGCGACCGTTAGTTCTAAACCGGTCGTAGAAGGTATTCATGAAGCAGCCGCTTATGTGGACGAGTATTTGAAGTAGGAGGGTGATCTGATGAACCGTATGAAAAATTTTACTGCGGGATTTGTTCGTGAAAACCCGGTATTCTCGCTATATTTAGGAATCTGTTCGACACTGGCGGTATCGACGACGCTAAACAATGCGATCGGTATGAGCGTTGCGGTGATCGTGGTGCTGGTATTGTCAAACATGATCATTTCGGCGATTCGCAACATTACGCCAAATGAAATTCGTATTCCGGTGTATATCGTGATCATCGCAGCACTGGTAAAGATCATTCAGATGCTCATTACCGCGTATGCACCAGCACTGGATACGGCGCTAGGCACCTTTATTCCGCTGATCGTCGTAAACTGCATCATCCTAGGACGGGCGGAAGCGTTTGCGAGCAAAAACAATATTTTCGATTCCGCATTAGATGGCTTGGGCATGGGCATCGGCTATATGTTTGCGCTGCTGGTCATGTCGGCAATTCGTCAGCTTTTAGCAACCGGCGTCTTGAATTTCGCCAATCCGTTTGACATGACGCAGATGATCTTTGAGATTCGCATTATTCCTGCCGAATATGTCATCAGCATGTTCTCGCAGCCGGTCGGCGCATTCTTCACATTTGCGATCTTGGCAGCCGGTGTGGCAGCTTATAAAAATCATTTAGAAGCAAAAGCGAAAGAACAGGAGAAAGCGGAAGCGGCACTGAAAAAAGCCGCAAAGGAGGCGTAAGCAATGACTGAATTATTTACGATGTTTATTACTGCCGTATTGATCAATAACGTCATTTTGAGTCAGTTTTTGGGCATGTGTCCATTCATGGGCGTTTCCAAAAAAGCAAGCTCGGCGATCGGGATGGGCGTGGCGGTTATCTTCGTCATCGTCGTTGCGTCGATCGTAACGTATGGCATTTACTATTTGGTGCTAGATCCGCTGGGAATCACTTATATGGATCTGCTTACCTTCATTTTGGTCATTGCCTCTTTGGTGCAGCTGACAGAGATGATCATTAAGAAGAGCAGTCCGGCACTGTATCGCTCTTTGGGCGTTTACCTGCCTTTGATCACGACGAACTGTGTGGTCTTGAATGTAGCGTTGGAAAATATCAAGCAGGGCTATAACTTTGTGGAAATGTTGACGTATTCGATCGCGATCCCGGTCGGCTTCACGTTGGTGCTCTATATTTTCGCAACGATTCGGGAGCGTTTGGATGCGGCGAAAACGCCGGCAGCCTTTAAGGGCAATCCGATCGCATTGATCGTTGCCGGTATCATGGCAATCGCATTCAGCGGTCTGGCGGGACTGGTATAGAGCTATGATCTATGCGGTGCTGCTATTTGCGGTAATGGGCGGTATTTATGCGCTGCTTTATTATCTCAATCATAAGACCCCCGTACCGGAAGGCTGTGAGAATGCAAAGGCTGAATGTACGGGATGCCGAATTACATCTTGTGCAAATCATCCTTCACATGATTTGGAGGAGGAAAGGTAAAGACGATGGTAACAACAATTATTGTAATGATCATATTAGGTGCAGTGCTTGGTTTGGGACTTGGAGTTGCCGATAAGTTTTTGAAAGTGGAAGTCGATGAGCGTGTTGAAAAAGTAACGGCAATGCTTCCGAACTATAACTGCGGCGGATGCGGCTATGCGGGATGCTCGGGACTTGCGGAGGCTTTGGTAAATGGCGAAGTAGCAAGTGTTTCCCTGTGCAAGCCAAGCAAACCGGAAGTAAAAACGGCGATTGCCGAATATTTGAATACTACACCGGGGCCGGATGGCACCTGCTGTAAAGTAAAGCCTTAAGTTTATAAAAAAGCATCTTGTCAAGGGTTCATACCCAGTCAAGATGCTTTTTCTCTGTTAAGCAGGTGAATGAAGCGATCTTATGCTTCTTCTTTGTCGATCTGCTTGATGAATAAGAACTTGCGGATCAGAAACAGCACGGCAAGCGATAAGATCGCAATCAGCGTTTCCAGCGTGGAGAAGTGATTGATGATGACTTCACGGGTAACCGCGATGATCAATACTTCTACGACGCTGTCTAAAGAAGGCTTACATATGACATGGATCATTTCCACCGCAATCAGCATATTGATCGCATATTGCAGAAAGCCGATCAGTGATTCGGAGCTGAAATCCAATAAGGCATGCAGCTGATCCGGCAAAGCAAACAGCGTCATGATGATCGCAATAAAGATCGAAAAAACTAAAATATAGATCAAATAATCGCAAATGCGATAAATTAAATCTCGCAGCCATAATTGAAATTTGTCATAGTTGCGCATAACATCCCTCATCTCTTATCATCATTATAAGGGAAATGCCGGTCATCTGTAAATATCAAAGCGAAATTTGTCGCTTCTGAAGAGGAAAACAATCGCTTTGAAAGCCCTTGTCAGAGAGAAAGGCAAATGCTATAATGGAAGCAATCAAAGGAGGTGCAGCGATGAACAGCAAATAATGATAAGAATTTCGGTTGAACAGTTCTCATGTTTCTATTTACCGGTTTTTGTCATGCCCTCTCCATTTGGAAAGAGAGGTGTTGCTGATGCTGCAAGTCCAAAAGCTTACCGTTACGAAAAGTGATGGAAAACAATTATTTCATGATTTATCTTTTTCTGTTTCCAACCATGATCGTTTAGCGATCATCGGAGAAGAGGGGAACGGAAAATCAACACTGCTGAAATTGATTTGTCAGGAAGATACAGATTACATTGATGTGCAGGGGCAGATCGCATGCGATGAAGCAATCGCGTATTTGCCGCAGCATTTCCCAGAGGGCTGGGAAGGACAGGGCATACTGGATTATTTATTAAAAGAAACACCGGAAGCGGAAATCGAAATGCATCGCTATAACCAACTGCCGGAAGTAGAGCGGTTATGGATCAAGATGAATGGTAAGATTTCCTTTTTATATGAAGAAACAAGGCTGGAATCATTGAGCGGCGGAGAAAAGGTGAAACTGCAGCTGTTGAAGCTGATGATGACACACTGCACGCTGCTATGCTTAGATGAACCGAGCAATGACTTAGATCTAAATACGATCAAATGGCTGGAGAATTGGATCAGACAATTAGAAATTCCATGTATTTTTATTTCTCATGATGAATGGCTACTGCGAAAATGTGCGAATCAGATCCTGCATTTAGAGCAGGTGAATCGCCAAAGCAAGTGCCGTTATACGTTATTTAAGGGCAGCTATGATGCCTATCGAAGTCAAAGACAAAGCGCTTATGCAAAAGAAGTACAGATCGCGCATAATGAAAAGTTGGCGTATCGAAAACAGATGACAAGGATGAATGACATCGCCAATGCCGTTCGATCGGCGCAAAATCAAATTTCCCGACAGCAGCCCTATCTTGCGGCGCGCTTGAAATCAAAGATGCACACGGTCAATGCGCAGATCAAGCGAATCGAAGAAAAAAGCTATCATCAGGTGGATACCCCACAGGAAGCGATTACTTTGTTTTTTGATAAAAAGGAGCCGCTGCCAAAGGATAAATGTATCATATCTTATAGCGGAACGATCGCTTTGGCAGATCGGCCTTTGCTGGTGTTGGAACAGTTTGCGATCTATGCAAGAGAGCGCATCGTGATCGTCGGCGATAACGGGTGTGGCAAGACGACGCTGCTGCGGTTTCTGCATGAGCGCTTAAAACAGCGTGATGATCTGAAAGTCGGATATATGCCGCAGCACTATTTGGAAGGCGTCGCTCCAAACGGCACTGTTTTAGACATGCTTTGTCATAAACAGGAAAAAGAAGTGATGCAGCGGGCGCGTGATCTGCTGGGGAGTTTACAGTTTACCGCTGAGGAAATGGAACATGCAGTCGCTTCGCTCAGCGATGGACAAAAAGCGAAGCTGCATTTGGCATCGCTGGTATTGGCAAACTGTGATGTGCTGCTGCTGGATGAGCCGACTCGTAATTTGTCGCCGCTCTCTCAGCCGATCATACATCGGCTGTTACAGGATTATCACGGCTGCATCATCTGCGTCAGTCATGACCGCTATTTGATCAAACAGGTATTTCAGGATGCTTATGTCGTCCATGAGCGAAGATTAGTAAAAACAACGGTAGCCAAACTGTTGGATGAGGAGGAAGGATCATGAAAAAGTGCGCAGTGTTGGTATATGATCTATGCAGTAATTATGAAATGAGCGTTGCTTTATCAGCGCTTTACCAATGTGGCAAAGAAATCGTCGTGTTTGCTAAAAAAGAAGTGGTGATCAGTGAGGAGGGACTGCATATCAAAGCAGATCAGCTGCTGGATGAATTGCGCATAGAAGAGTTTGATTCTTTATTGCTGCCGGGGTGTATGAATTTAACAGAGGTAATCGATGATGAAGCGATCCTTGCCTTTGTGAGGTCCTTTCGTTCGCTGCCGATCGGCGCAATTTCCTCATCGCCCTTGCTGCTGTTAAAAGCAGGGGTGCTGGGAACGCGCAAGGTGATCGCCGGTATTGATAAAACAGAGCTGACAGAAGCTAGGTATTTCCGAAAGGAAGAACTGGAGGCGATCATTGATGTGCATGATCTGGATCACACAAAGGAGCGTATTCGGGTTGAACCCAATCTAATCACGACCGTAGGCGGGTATTTTGTCGCCTTTGGATTATTGTTTGCACAAATGGTCGGCTGTACGCCGCATCCGGGCTGGTATGGGAAAGAAGAAACCTTGCAGCTGCGCAGTTATGAACAGGATGAACTGCGTAAGATGTGGCGCTGAGAAGGTGAGGCAGGTGATTAAGCAAAAAAATCATTTGTTAGATAGTTATCTAATAAATATATTGATAATTTTCTAAAAAAACATTGACAATCATCAAACGATTATCTATACTGTATATAGATATCAATCTAATTATATAGTTGATGGACGTCTATGGAGGTGCAAGATGTATCGTTTATTATGGAAGAACCGAAATTATCGCAGCTTACTGTTGGCCAATGTGATCAATCGCTTTGGTGACAGTATTGATGCCATCGCCTTTACTTGGCTGACTTATACATTTACCCAAAGCGCCGCTTTGTCGGCAATCGTGTTTGCGGCCAATATGCTGCCGACCGTGATCTTTCAGCCCTTGGCTGCGCCGATCGTCGATAAGCTGAAAAAGCGCAAGGTCATGATTTATGCTGATCTGGCAAGAGGAATCTGTCTGGCATTTTTCATCGCCCTGCATCAACTGGATCTATTGGCGGCATGGATGTTTGTCGTATTTACCTTTGTCGTCAATTCCATCGAAGCGTTTCGGGTACCGGCAGGAGTCGCTTTTCTGCCGTCTGTATTGTCAAAAGAAGAACAGGATGCCGGTATCAACTTCAATCAGTTAAGTTCACAGGTCTGTACGCTGGCGGGGACGGCTGCCGGCGGTGCACTGGTAGCAGTTTCGCCGGTGCTTGCCATGATGATCGACTGTGCGACCTTCTTTTTATCAGCGCTATTCATCGCTTTGATCCGTTTGCAGGAAATCATTGATCAAACGACTGCGGCTAACAATTACTGGAAAAATCTCAAAGGCGGTTTCCTTTATTTAGGTAAAAATCATGCTTTTCTGATCTTTATTATCGGTGCGGTCTTGGTCAATTCACTCAGCGCGGTATTCAGCTCGGTTGCCGCTGCCTTTATCAGTGGAACGCTTCACGCCTCTGCCAATTATATGTCGATCGCAAACATCATTCTTACGGTATGCAGCTTGGTAACGATGCTTTTTTATCCAAAGCTGTCAATGAAGCTCAAGCCGTCGTTCATGTTTATGTGGATCCCCTTCAGCGGATTGGCGATCTTCTATTTATCGCTCAGTTTTTTGCCTCATCTAAATGAGTGGGCGTTATTTGGCGCATGGATCATATTGTTTTTGATCGAAGGTCTCTGCGGCGGCATCATGGGCGCGTTTATCAATGTGATGTTTGTGAAAGTGGTGGAACCGGCTTATCTTTCCCGGGCAGCCGGGGTCTTTAATTCAGTGGGAACGGTCATCATGCCGGTATTGTCGTTTCTGATCGCCGGGGTGCTGCAATTGATTGAAATTCCGACAATTTTCTTTATTACTGGGATATTTGCTGTTATGATGATATTGATCTTTGCGATCAGCGGTGCCGGGAAGGTACTGGACGCATTTGATGAGAAAAGAGGGAAAGCATGAAAAAACTGAATCCGGATCTTTATGTAGAAGCCTTTGGCGTGGTATTTCGCAAGGTGGTAAAAGATGACTGCCGTAAAACATTGGCGTCGATCTTATCTAAGCAGCAGGAAAAAGAACTGATCGAAACGCTGTTTCAACCGGCGATCGAAATGATGGATGCCTGTGCAAAGATCACTTTGCATGAAGAGAATCCCTTTTATTTGCCTCTTGATGACGATGATGAAAAAGGCAATGAGTATTTGTTACATTCCTTGTTTTATGTGTATTATGATATTACCGGCAGCCGGGATTTATCCAGTATCTTGACCGGTTTTGAAAAAGATCGGGGCAAGGCGTTTTTGGAGGCGGTATTTTCTTTGAATGAGGAGATCCAAGATCCGATCCATTATGTCTTATATTGTGAATGCAGAAGTGAATTGAAAGTTGCGCTGCTTACCATCTTGCAGGATCATGAACGCTGGATCAAGGATTTTCTTGCGACCATGGAAGAAGTAGCAGTGAAAATTGCGCCGATCATGGATGCGCATCGGCATCTATACGCTTATTTAGATCAGTTTCTGCACACCAAGGAAGCATATGATCGCCTGTTAAAGCGCATTGGCTTTCCATTAGCGGAAGATATGCCGGTCATTGCCTCTTTATCGGCCTGCAATATGGCGAATGTGCAGGGGACCCAGCGCGGCGATCGCCTCGACATCGTATGTTATATCGGTATTTTGCTTTGCGCAGTCGATTTCTTCATTCCGAGTGATTTTGATGAAGAGCAGATGAGCGAGCATCTGAAGATGTTAGCGGATCCGACGAAGTTTGCGATCTTGATGATCTTAAAAGAAGATCCCGCCTATCAAAGTGAATTGGCAAGACGACTATCGCTTACAACGGCGACGATTTCCCACCATTTAGGGCAGTTATATCAAAACGGCTTTGTGGGAAGCATGCTGCAGGGAAAGATGGTCTATTATGTGCTCCAGCAGGATATGATCGATCATACGATCGATCAGTTAAAACGGTATTTTACAAAACAATAAAATACTATAATCAGAGTGGCGGGAATCTCTCCTGCCATTTTTTACATAAGATCATCGCTTTCTTTCAGGAATGGTTTGGGTTCCTTGCGATTTATGCTATAATAAAAAAAGATTGGATGTGATGAGATGAAAAAAGTTACCAATACGCAGACGTGGAAAGACTTGCGTTTGTGGATCATCCTGATTACTTATGCAGTGCTGCTGACGGTGTTTTTATTTCGCTTTTCGTTTATCATGGCGGCGTTCTTATCATTTTTGGCACTTTTCCGCTCCTTGTTTTATGCGATCGGTATCGCCTTTGTCTTGAATATACCGATGCGCAAACTGGAACGCTTGATGAAAAAACGCTTTGCGAAAAACGGCTTCCTCTATAAGCGCGTACGCGGTATTGCGATCTTTTTTACACTGATCTTGGCGCTGGTCGTTTTGATCGTTGTCGGTTCTTTGATCATTCCAAGTCTGGTGGATTCTTTGATCCAGCTGTTTCAAAATTTGCCGGCTTTATTTAACGGCGTCGTCCGTTCGCTGGATGAGGTGCTTGCTTATCTGCACATTGATTTTCAAGTGCAGGACATCGCCAGCGTTGAGAAATTTCTGGATATGTCATGGAGCAGTGTGATCTCCAATGCCGTGGCGTTTTTATCAAACAGCTTCAGCGGGATCATGGACAATGCCATGGCGTTCAGTTCGACTTTCTTTACTTGGTTTACGGCTTTTATGTTTTCTCTGTATCTGCTTTCCGGAAAAGAGAAGTTTATTCGTCAGGGGAAGAAACTGATCGTCGTCTTATTGCCGCGGCAGCAGGCTGAATTTGTACTGGCGTGCGGCACCAAGGCAAACCGCATTTTTACGAGCTTTGTGAGCGGCCAGCTGATGGAGGCATGTATTTTGGGTGTCTTATACTATACGACGATGCGCTTGTTTCACTTCCCTTATGCGGAACTGATCGCTACGATGATCGCGGTCATGTCGATCGTACCGGTACTGGGACCGATGCTGGCAATGGCGATCGGGGCGGTGATGATCTTATCACAGGATGCACTGCAGGCGCTGGAGTTTATCGTTTATTACCAGATTCTTTCACAGATCGAAGATAATTATATTTATCCGAAGGTCGTGGGCAATTCCGTGGGACTGCCGGGACTTTGGGTGCTGCTTTCGATCTTTGTATTCGGCGATCTGTTTGGCTTTATCGGCATGATCACGGCGGTGCCGACAGCGGCTTTCCTCTATGTGCTTTTCGCGGAATTGGTAAATCAACGCCTTGCCAAAGAACGGATCTTGGTCGATCATGACAAAGTGATCTTTCCAAAGGAAGAAGCGGAAAAAGCGCCTTTTGATTATGAGGAAGAGGAAGAGCTGCCTTTTGATCCGCTTGCCTTTAGTGAAGAACAAGAACAGTAAGAAGGTGTTTCATCGTTATGGTGAAACCTTTTTAATGACTTGACATAGTCAGGATCTATGGTAAAATAAATAGCGTGCTATCTATTAAAGGAGGGAGCGCCATGCGCCGACACATCGGCTTTTTGTTGAAACAAGCGAATTTGCTTCATCAGATGCAGTTAAATCAGATCTTCAAGGAATTCGATCTGACAGCCAGCCAGACTTTTTCTTTGATTTATCTGTTTGAGGCAAAGCGCGCGCAAAAGGAAGTCAATCAAAAAGATATTGAGCGGGAGATGGATGTGTCGAATCCGACTGTTACCGGGATTCTCAACCGTTTGGAGCATAAAGGCTTGATCGAGCGGGTGGAGTGTCCAAGCGATGCGCGGGTGCGCAATATCGTGGTAACGGAAAAAGCGCTGGAAATCGACAAGCAGTTACAGATCAAGTTTCGTGAAGCGGAGGAGGAGCTGATCGCTTCGCTCAGCGAAAAAGAAGCAGATGAACTGCAACGGTTATTGAAAAAGATCTTGCATCAGCACAGTTGATTTTTTCATCGCTTAAAAGATAGCGTGCTATTAAATTTGGGAAGGAGTGTTTAGATGATCAAAAGAATTTTGAAAGAAGTAAAAGAATATAAACTCGCTTCTTTTCTTGCGCCTTTGTTTATGGTCGGCGAAGTATTGCTGGAAATCGCTTTGCCGTTTTTGATGTCGTTCATCATTGACAAAGGAGTTGCGAAAGGGGATATGAAGCAAGTGCTTTTTTATGGCGGGATCATGGTGATCGCGGCATTTGGTTCTTTGTTTTGCGGTGCGATGTCAGGGAAATATGCGGCTTATGCTTCTGCGGGATTCGCTAAGAATCTGCGTAAAGCGCTGTTTCATCACATTCAGGAGTTTTCTTTTCACAACATTGATAAATATTCGACGGCAGGCTTGGTTACGCGTATGACGACTGATGTGACCAATGTGCAGAATGCCTATCAGATGGTGCTCAGAATGTGTGTCAGAGCGCCGCTTTCGTTGATCTGTGCCATGACGATGACTTTTGTGGTCAATCATGAACTTTCGATGACCTTTTTGTATGCGATCCTTTTTCTGGGGGTCGTCCTCATCGTGATCATGCGTTTCGCACATCCGATCTTTCTGTATGTGTTTGACAAATACGATGATCTCAATGCCAGCGTACAGGAAAATATTACGAATATGCGGGTCGTGAAAGCCTATGTGAAGGAAGAACATGAAATCGAGAAATTCAAAAGTGCTTCTTACCATATTTATCGCTTATTTAAGAAAGCGGAAAATATTTTGATCTTCAATACGCCGGCCATGCAGTTGAGCATGTATGCAAGCATCATTTTTATTTCCTGGATGGGTGCGAAGATGATCGTGGGCGGTACGCTTACGACCGGTGAGCTGATGAGCATGATCACTTATACGACGACGATCTTGATGTCGCTCATGATGCTTTCGATGATCTTTGTCATGCTTTCGATGTCGTTAGCTTCTGTACGAAGAATCGATGAAGTGCTGGATGAAACCAGCGATATCGTATCGCCGCCGCATGCGGTCAAAGAAGTGAAAAACGGCGAAATCGTGTTTGATCATGTGGGTTTCGCTTATAACAACGACCAGGCAGAACCGAATTTACAGGATATTCACTTTACGATCAAAAGCGGGGAAACGATCGGTATTTTGGGCGGTACGGGCAGTGGAAAGTCGTCCTTTGTCAATCTGATTCCAAGACTTTATGATGTAAGTGCAGGTACGTTGTCGGTAGGCGGTGTGAATGTGAAAGATTATGATCTTGACGCCCTGCGCGATCAGGTAGCGGTCGTTTTACAAAATAACGTCTTATTTTCCGGTACGATCAAAGAAAATCTGCGCTGGGGCGATCCCGATGCCAGTGATGAAGAACTGATCAAAGCCTGTGAACTCGCGCAGGCAGATGAGTTTATCAAGCGTTTTCCAAAAGGCTATGATACGTATATCGAACAGGGCGGAAGCAATGTGTCGGGCGGTCAGAAACAGCGTTTGTGCATTGCCAGAGCGCTGTTGAAGAAACCGAAGATCTTGATCTTAGATGATTCGACCAGTGCGGTCGATACCAAGACCGATGCGCTGATCCGCAAAGCGTTCAAAGAGGATATTCCGGATACGACCAAGCTGATCATATCCCAGCGTATTTCTTCTTTGCAGGATGCGGATCGCATCTTGGTGATGGATGATGGAAAGATCGTGGATGCGGGCAAGCATGAAGAACTGTTATCCCGCTGCAAGATCTATCGGGAAGTGTATGAAACACAGGTGAAAGGGGGCGAGGAAGCATGAGAAAGATCAGAGCCGATAAAGCGAGCATGAAAGTGCTGGGACGCTTAGTCGTTTATGTGCTCAAGCATTATAAAGCTGCCTGTCTGTTTACGATGTTCTTTATCGTAATCAGCTCCTTAGCCTCTGTCGCAAGCTCACTGTTTTTGAAAACCTTGATCGACGATTATATTACGCCGATGTTGGCAAGCAGCGGACGGGCAGACTTCGCTCCGTTATTAGAAGCATTAACGATGATGGGAGCGATCTATGGATGCGGTGTGCTTTCCACTTATCTGTATAGCAGGATCTTGATCAATGTGGCGCAGGGAACGATGAAAAATATTCGCGACGATCTGTTTTCGCATATGGAAAAACTGCCGATCCGCTACTTTGATACACGCAATCACGGCGATATCATGTCGGTTTACACCAATGATGCGGATACGCTGCGGCAGGCGATCTCACAAAGTATTCCACAGCTGTTTTCTTCACTGATCACAGTGATCAGCGTATTTATTTCCATGGTCATGCGCAGTCCTTATCTGACACTGATCGTCATCGTGATGACGGCGGTCATGTTTCAGGTCATGGGGAAGATCGCCGCAAAATCTTCGCTTTATTTCAATGCGCAGCAGAAGCATCTCGGTGAGGTAAACGGCTATATCGAAGAAATGATGGCAGGACAGAAGGTCATCAAAGTGTTTACCCATGAAGAGGCGACCAAGGAAGGCTTTGACGAGGTCAACGAACGCTTATGCGACAGTGCTTATCATGCCAATCAGTATGCCAATATCTTAATGCCGATCCTTGGCAATCTGGGGAATATCTCCTATGTGCTGACCGCGCTGATCGGCGGTTTATTGGCAATCAACGGCATCGGGGCGCTGACACTTGGCGGTCTGGCAAGCTTTTTACAGTTGAATCGCTCCTTTACGATGCCGATTACCCAGATTTCCCAGCAGTTGAACTTCGTGATCATGGCATCAGCCGGGGCGAAGCGAATCTTCGCTTTGATGGATGAAGCGGCGGAAAGCGATCAGGGCATCGTTACCCTTGTCAATGTCAAGGAAGAAAACGGCGTGCTGATCCCTTGTGAAAAGCAGACTGGGAAATGGGCATGGTGCCATCCGCGTCCAAATGGGAAAGTGGAATATGTGCCGCTAAAAGGCGATGTGATCTTTGATGCGGTGGATTTCGGTTATAACGCGGATAAACAGATCTTACATGATATTTCGCTTTATGCGAAACGCGGACAGAAGGTTGCCTTTGTCGGTGCGACGGGAGCAGGCAAGACGACGATCACCAATCTCATCAACCGCTTCTATGATATTCAAAGCGGATCGATCACGTATGACGGCATCGACATCAAGCTGATCAAAAAAGATGATCTGCGCCGTTCTTTAGGGATCGTCTTGCAGGATACGCATTTATTTACCGGAACGATCCGCGATAATATCCGTTATGGAAAAAGTGACGCAAGTGATGAAGAAGTGATCGCGGCGGCGAAATTAGCCAATGCGGATACGTTCATTCATTATTTGGAAAATGGCTATGATACGGTCATTACCGGTGATGGTGCGGCTTTATCACAGGGACAGCGGCAGTTATTGGCGATCGCCAGAGCGGCTTTGGCTAATTCACCGGTCTTGATCTTAGATGAAGCGACTTCTTCGATCGATTCCCGTACCGAAAAGATCGTACAGGACGGTATGGATAAACTGATGGAAGGCAGAACGGTCTTTGTCATTGCCCATCGTTTATCGACGATTCGCAACTCTGATGTCATTATGGTGATGGATCAAGGGCGGATCATTGAACGCGGCAATCATGAAAAACTGATGCAGGAAAAGGGTACTTACTATCAGTTATATACCGGAGGGTTAGAATTGGATTAACAAAAAAAACAGCGGTTTACTGCTTTTGGGCAGCAATCGCTGTTTTCTTATAGGAGAGGAGGATCAACGGTTGGCAACGGCTTTTTCCTTTAAGCAGATAGCATGCTCGCCCAGTGCTTCCTCAATGCGCAGCAGCTGATTGTATTTCGCCACGCGTTCACTGCGGCTTGGCGCGCCGGTCTTGATCTGAGAAGTATTGAGTGCGACTGCCAGATCGGCGATCGTGGTATCTTCGCTTTCACCGGAGCGATGGGAAATGATCGCACGGTAGCCTGCTTCCTGTGCCATTTTCACCGCTTCCATCGTCTCTGACAAAGAACCGATCTGATTCAGCTTGATCAAGATCGCATTGGCACAGTGCTGCTTGATGCCTTTGCTTAATCGCTTGGTATTGGTGACGAACAGATCATCGCCTACCAGCTGGATCTGCTTGCCTAAGCGTTTCGTTAATTCTTGCCAGCCTTCCCAGTCTTCTTCATCTAACCCGTCCTCGATCGAAATGATCGGATAAGACTGTACCAGCTGTTCCCAGCGTTCGATCAGCTGTTCACTGGTATAGCGTATTTTTGATTTCGGCAGAAAATAAGCATCGTTGTCTTTGCTTTTCCATTCACTGGCGGCCGCATCTAATGCCAAGGCAAAATCACTGCCCGCCTGATAGCCGGCTGCCTCGATCGCTTTTAAGATGTATTCGATCGCTTCTTCATCGTTCTTTAAGTTTGGGGCAAAGCCGCCTTCATCACCGACAGCGGTAATGTGTCCGTCTTTTTTCAAGATCGCTTTCAGAGTCTGAAAGACTTCCGCACACCAGCGCAGTCCTTCCTGAAAATCTGATGCGCCGATCGGCATGATCATAAACTCCTGAATATCGACAGTATTGGCGGCATGGGCCCCGCCGTTTAAGATATTCATCATCGGCAGCGGCATGCGGTTGGCATTGATCCCGCCGATGAAGCGATAAAGCGGGAGATGATAAGCTTTCGCAGCGGTCTTGGCACAGGCCAAAGAAACAGCCAGAATGGCATTTGCGCCTAAATGGATCTTGTCTTCACTGCCATCCAAGGCAAGCATCGCCGCGTCGATCGCATAAATGTCTGAAACATCCATGCCTTTGATCGCTTCTTTGATCTCATGGTTGATGTGGTGTACGGCCTTCATAACGCCTTTTCCCAAATAGCGTCCTGCATCTTGATCACGCAGCTCCAGCGCCTCAAATTCACCGGTGGAAGCGCCGCTCGGCACGCTGGCTCTTGCGGTGGTGCCGTCTTGCAGCACGATCTGTGCTTCAACAGTCGGGATTCCGCGAGAATCTAGGATCTCACGCCCGATGACGTTTTCGATCATATAAGGTTTCATAGTAGTCCTTCCTTTCTTTTTTTGTTAGCTTTAACTAACTAATATTTATCCTATCATGTTCCTATGACTTTTTCCACTCATATACAGTATGTCCTTAAGAACAGGTATTTATCCCATAAACAGGAAAGGGTTTCGATAAGCAGATTTGTTTCTTCGCGTATTCAATGTTATAATACAAAAAAAGATGAGGTGCATAAGATGAAATACGCATGGATCAACGGGATCATATTAGATGGAACAAAGGACATGGAGCCAGTACGCGGCAAGATCGTTTTAACGGAAGGCAGCTGGATCAAGGACATCATAGCAGATGAACAGGTACCGCAGGGCTATGAGATCATTGATCTGAAGGGGCAGTATCTGATGCCGGGACTGATCAATTTGCATGTGCATTTGCCGGCGGGCGGGAAGCCTAAGAAAAAAGAAAGCGATCCAATCAAACTGGTCAAATGGGTAAGCAGCAACGCATTGTTTCGCTATGCGGCGAAACGCTTATGTGCGGCGAACGCACGGAAACAGCTGATGAGCGGTGTTACGACGATCCGTACGATGGGCGGCATTCTCGACTTTGACAGCGCGGTGAGAGAGATGAGCGAGCATGGCAAAGAGCTGCCGCGGATCTTAGCTTCTAATATGGCAGTATCGGTGCCGGGCGGACATATGGCCGGTTCTTTGGCATACGAGGCGAAAAGTGTGGAAGAAGTGATAGCGGATGTGCGTGCGATCATAAAAACCCATCCCAATGTCGTGAAGCTGATGATCACCGGCGGCGTGCTGGATGCAAAGGAAAAGGGAGAACCGGGCGCTTTGAAGATGCCGAGTGAATTTGTGAAGGCGGCGTGTGAAGAAGCGCATCGCCATGGTCTGCCGGTAGCGGCGCATGTGGAAAGCCCGCAAGGGGTGAAAGCGGCGCTGGAAAACGGTGTGGATACGATCGAACACGGTGCGGAAATCGATGAAGCGTGCATCGAGCTGTTTTTGTCAAATAAAGCGGCGCATGTGGCTACATTGTCGCCGGCGCTGCCGTTTGCTTTGTTTGATCGTTCAATCAGTCATGTTTCACAAACAGCGCAATATAACGGCAAGATCGTATTTGAAGGCATCATTGCCTGTGCGAAGGCATGCTTAAAGGCGGGCATACCGGTAGGACTGGGAACAGATACCGGCTGTCCTTATGTCACGCACTATGATATGTGGCGAGAACTTCACTATTTCCATAAATACTGTGATGTGTCCAATCGCTTTGCTTTGCACAGCGCAACGCAGGTCAATGCCCGCATTGCCGGTATCGGTGATCTGACCGGGGTCATCATGGCTGGGAAAGCAGCGGATCTCATCGTAACCAAGGAAAATCCGTTAGAAGATCTCAGCGCCTTGCGCAGCATCAGCATGGTCTGTACGCGTGGAAAGCTCATCAAAGCGCCGAAAGTAAAAAAGATCAAGCAGGTAGAGGAACAGTTGGACCGCTATTTATAATGCCTGATGAAAAAAACAGCTTCCTGATTGACAAAGCCGGATGTTTGGTGTATAAAGAAGGCAAGACGTTGAAAAGGATATGGGCAGCATGATTTGATGCAGAGAGAAGGGCGGCTGGTGAAAGTCCTTTGAAAAATGTGTTCGCTTACTCCCTTGGAGTCGTACCTGAAAAGGATTACCGTAGGTTCTGCGTTAAAGACAAGAGGGCATGACAAGTTTCATGAACAAAGGTGGTACCGCGATTTTTCGTCCTTTGACGAGAGATCGCGTTTTTATTTTATGACACAGTGATAAGGAGGATGTATATGATCGATATTAAGCAAGATGAAAAACTGAGCGTAATCAATCATTCCTGCGCGCACATGATGGCACAGGCAGTGAAAAGGCTGTATCCACAGACGAAATTTTGGGTAGGACCGGTCGTATCGGAAGGCTTTTACTATGATATGGATCTGGGAGATGCGGTCATTCGTGATGAGGATCTGGAAAAGATCGAAAAAGAAATGAAAAAGATCGCCAAAGACGGCAAACGGATCGTTAGGGAAGAATTAAGCAAAGCGGATGCGCTGGCGCTGTTCCATGATGATCCTTACAAGCTGGATCTGATCGAGGGCTTGGAAGATGGTGAGATCACCGTATATCGTCAAGGTGAATTTGTGGATCTCTGTCGTGGTCCGCATGTGGAAAGCGTCAAGCAGTTAAAGCATTTCAAACTGTTAAAGCATTCCGGTGCCTATTGGAAGGGTGATGCGAACAATCGGGTATTGCAGCGTGTATATGGAATCTGCTTTGAGAGCAAGGAAGCGCTGGAAGAACACCTGTATGCGTTAGAAGAAGCGAAAAAGCGCGATCATAAAAAGCTGGGCAAAGAGATGGAATTGTTCATGATGAGCGAATATGCGCCGGGCATGCCGTTTCTTTTACCGAACGGTATGATCATTCGCAATATCTTAGAGCAGTTTTGGTATGAAGAACATACCAAAGAACACTATCAGTTCATCAAAACACCGATCATGATGAGCCGTGAGCTTTGGGAAGTGAGCGGACATTGGGATAATTATAAAGAAAATATGTATACTTCCGAAGTAGATGATCGAGAGTTTGCGATCAAGCCGATGAATTGTCCCGGCAGCATGCTCGTTTATAAAAACGGTCTGCATTCTTATAAAGATCTGCCGATCCGTATGGGCGAACTTGGACAAGTGCATCGTCATGAGGCCAGCGGCGCATTGAACGGCTTGTTTCGCGTGCGTACGTTCACCCAAGATGATGCGCATATCTTCATGCGTCCTGATCAGATCGAAAGTGAAGTGGTCGGTGTCATCCGTTTGATCGATCGGATCTATTCGATATTCGGTTTACAGTATGACATCGAGCTGAGCACCCGTCCGAAAGAAAAATACATCGGCAGCATAGAAATCTGGGATCGCAGTGAAAAAGCGCTGGCAGACGCTTGTAAGGCGGCAGGCAAGGATTATAAGATCAATGAGGGCGACGGCGCTTTCTATGGACCGAAGCTGGATATCCATATCAAGGATTCTTTGGGACGCGTATGGCAGTGCGGTACGATCCAGCTGGATATGAATTTGCCGGAACGCTTTGATCTCACTTATGTGGATCATGACGGCAAGAAGGTAAGACCGGTCATGCTGCATCGGGTCGTATTCGGTTCGGTGGAACGCTTTATCGGCATCTTGATCGAGCATTATGCGGGCAAATTCCCGCTTTGGCTGGCGCCGCAGCAGGTAGCGGTGGTACCGGTGCATTGGGAAAAGCATATCGACTATGCGAATGAAGTGCAGAATTTATTGAGCGCGGCAGGTTTTAGAAGCAAATTAGATGCGCGCAATGAAAAATTAGGTTATCGTATCCGTGAAGCACAGATCCGTAAAGTGCCGTTACAGGTCGTTGTAGGAGATGGCGAATGTGAAAACCGCAGCGTTACCCTACGCCGGCTTGGCTCAAAGGATTCGCTCAATATGCCTTTGGATGAATTTATGGAGCTGCTGCAACGGGAAGTAGAGGAAAAACGATAAAATGAAATGGATGAAAGGCTTGCTTTTAACACTTTTACTGTTAGCGGGATGCGCGAATAGAGGTTCAAATGAAACCGTGCAGAAAGATCAAGAACCGCTCATGATCTTAGCGCCGAGCGGTGCACCGGCATTGGCGCTGTTGCCGCTTTATGGGAATTATGATATCGAGACCGTACAGGGAAGCGATGTGATCACAGCGGAATTAGCCAGAACGGACAGTATGTATGATGTCATCGTCGCCCCGATCAATACCGGGACAAAGCTGCTTGCGGAAGAAAAGAGCAGCTATGCTTTGAACGCAGTGCTTACCTGGGGCAATTTATATCTGGTAGGAACAAGTCCGGATGCCTTGCAGGAAAGCGGTGTGCTGGCGGCATTTGGCGAAGCGGCGGTACCGGGCATGATCTTGAAAAATACGATCGATCCGGATACGCTGCCTTTGCAGGTTACCTATTACAATGCGGTCAATGAAGTACAGGCTGCTTTGCTTGCCCAAAAAGCAAATGTCGGTTTAATGGCGGAACCGGCGGCGAGCGCAACGATTGCCAAAGGAAAAGAAAACGGAATCGACTTGCAGATCATCGCCGATTTACAGACCATGTATTTAGAAACGCATGAGATGACCAATCCATACGGTTATCCACAGGCAGCGCTGTTCATAAAAGAAGGCAGGGAGGAAGCCTGCAAGGAGCTGATCGAGCAGTTGGATACCTTCAGCAATCAAAGTGCAAAGGATCGCCAAACGCTGAAAAAAATGCTGGAAGAAGCAGACATGGAAATGATCGGTATGCCAAACGCTTCGATCGCGCTGGCAACATGGGAGCGGCAGAACATTCATTATGTGCCGGCAAAAGATCTGAAAGAGGATCTGAGCAGCTTTTTAGCACTGTTTCAGGTTACTTACAGTGAAGATATGTTGAGCAGGCAATAAGTGAATACGCTTTGTCAAGCTTGTTCGACCAATGAAAAAGGACACCTCATGTCCTTTTTTTTCATAATAGCAGTGTTTGATTCGCTGTGGGAAGCAGCTGAAGCATTTTGAAACTACAAAGGAGCTTGTTCACAAAGCTGCTTTAGTTCTGCCAAAAACAGCTGTGCGCTTTTTGAAAGGATCTGGTTCTTTTTCCAGACGAGGTGCATCGTGGAAGTGATCGGCGGATCAAAGGGACGAAAACAGAGGATGCTGTCAGTGCCGGTATGGATCAGATGATCGAAGCTGAGCGCATAGCCGATGCCCTCCTTTACCAGAATGGCGGCATTGTAGATCAGATCATAGGTAGCGACAATGTTCAACTGATCTTGTTTTTGTTTGAGCCATGACGGGATTTCATTGGCGATGCCTTGCCGTGAGACAATTAACGGCAAATCGGTCAGATCATCTAAGGTAAGCGTCTGTTTTGCGACAAGCAAAGCGTCCTTGCGCATGATGAGCCCCCAAGTATCACGAAAAGGGATCATCAGGCTTTCATACTTGGCCGTTTCAAGCGGCTGTACGATGAAGTTGAAATCCAGCAGTCCTTGATCAAGGCGTTCATTTACGCTTTGGGCATTGCCGCTGTATAAATGAAAACGGATGTTGTGATAGCGGCTGCGCAGCTGCTTGATCGTTTTGGCAAGATAGGCGATGCCTTCTGATTCAGCACAGCCGATATAGATGTCCCCGCCTTGAAAGCTCTGCATCGAAGCAAATTCTTCACTGGTCTTATCTGCGATCTGTAAAATATCTTCGGCACGTTTTAATAACAGTTTTCCTTCTTCGGTCAAATTGATATGATAATTGCTGCGCACAAACAGCTTTTGTCCCAGTTCCTCCTCCAGCGCTTTTAACTGGCGCGATAAGGTCGGCTGCGTTACATGCAGATTTGCGGCTGCCTTGGTCATGCTTTTTTCATGTGCGGTTTCCACAAAATACTTTAATACACGAAGTTCCATAGCGTTTTTCCCAAATGTAAAGGACTCATGTGTTCGATTCCTGATAAGGGCTCCTTTCTTTTTTATCATAGCAGAAAACAGTTATTTGTTTCAAGCATAATTAGATATGTGTAATAGGCAATAGACATAATTAAACGAGAAGTTATAATGAAAAGTAAAGGAGGTGTGCGACATGCAGAAAAAGGTATTGATTCTTTCTAGTAGTCCGCGTATCGGCAGCAATTCTGAATTATTGGCCGATCGTTTTGCGCAGGGAGCAAGCGAAAGCGGTCATCTCGTTGAAAAAATCACTTTGCGTGATCAGCAGATCTATTTTTGTAAGGGCTGTTTGGCCTGCGTGAAAAACAACCGGTGTGTCATAGAGGACGATATGGCTTGGATCCTTGGCAAGATGAAGCAAGCAGATGTATTGGTGTTTGCGACACCGGTCTATTATTATGAGATGTGTGGGCAGATGAAGACGCTCTTAGATCGTTCTAATCCGCTTTATACCGATACTTATGCGTTTTCTGATATTTATTTGATCATGACGGCGGCGGAGGACGGCAATCATGTGTGGAAACGCGTGGTAAACGGCTTAGAAGGATGGATCGAATGCTATGAAAAAGCCCATTTATCCGGTGTTGTTTTCGGCGGCGGTGTGAATGGACCAAAAGAGATCATTTCCCATTCAGCCATGCAGAAGGCTTATGAGATGGGAAAAGCAGTGTAAGAAGGAGGAAACAGATATGGAAAAACAGACAGCAGGCAGAGATGCTTTGGGAACATTTGCCCCAAAGTTTGCGCAGTTAAACGACGATGTTTTATTCGGTGAAGTATGGAGCAGAGAAGATCGGCTTTCTTTGCGGGATCGTTCCTTGGTAACGATCTGCGTATTTATGGGAAAAGGCATGGTTGATGATTCTTTGCGTTATCATATCATGAACGCCAAGCGCAACGGCATTACCAAGAGCGAAATGGCGGAAATCATTACTCATGCCGCTTTTTACGCCGGTTGGCCGAATGCGTGGGCAGTATTCCATATGGCAAAGGAAATCTATGCGGATGAAGAAGACGAGGAACATGGCGGCTTGTTTGGTTTGGGCGAACCGAATGATGCTTATGCGCAGTATTTTATCGGCAATTCTTATTTGAAACCGCTGACCGATCCGCAAAACACCTCCCTGTTTCTGGCAAATGTTACTTTTGAGCCGGGTGCGCGCAACAACTGGCATCGCCATTTGGCGAAAAAAGGCGGCGGACAGATCTTGGTCTGCGTAGATGGACAGGGCTGGTATCAAGAAGAAGGGAAAGCAGCGATTAGTCTGGAACCCGGCATGGTAATTACGATCCCCGCAAATGTCAAGCACTGGCATGGGGCAAAAAAAGATGCATGGTTCAGCCATATTGCGATAGAAGTGCCGGGTGAGGAAACAAGCAATGAATGGTGTGAACCGGTAAGCGATGAAGCATACGATCAGCTGTAAAACAGGCATGCGCATCGTTTGAGCAAACGATAGAGACAAGAAGCACGGAAACGATCGATCTTTCTGTGCTTTTTTATTTTCTTGCGGCATTGTCTGAAAAAGTGATGGCGTTATGAGGTGAAAATGGTACAACCGGCTAAATCATGGTATAATACAAAAAATAAAGAGAGGTGAAGGAAATGCGGAAAAGCGATTATCGAAAACTAGGCGGCATCGTTATTTTGCTTGTTTTATGGTGGCTGCTTGCCTATGCGCTGAATCGACATTTTTTGTTTCCTTCCCCTTTTGCCGTAGGTAAGGTCATGCTTTGTCAGCTGCAAAACGCCGCCTTTTATCAGGCGATCATAATGACCTTGTCGCGCTGTGTGATCGGCTTTGTGATCTCTTATGGCACTGCGCTTGTCTTGGCGCTTGTTACCGGTCATATGAAATGGCTGCGGGATTATCTTGCGCCGCTCATCACATTGTTGAAAAGCGTGCCCAATATCTCGTTTATCTTGTTGATCTTGATCTGGTTCAACCGAGAAATCAGTGTGATGATCATCGTGTTTTTTGTTTTATTCCCTTCTTTTTACAGCAGCTTTACAAATGGGCTTGACGCAATCGATCAAAGCCTGCGGGAAGTGATGATCCTGTATCCGCAATCACTATGGCGTCAGATCGTAAAGGTAGAACTGCCGCTGTTAAAGCCTTATTTAGCAGCGAGCTATGAAAGCGGCATCGGCTTGGCCTTTAAGGTAGGGGTCATGGCGGAAATCTTAGGACAAGTGCCGGATGGGATCGGTAAAAAACTGCAATGGAGCTATCTGAACATTGAAATGGCGGAAGTATTTGCATGGACGATCTGGCTCATTATTTTATTGGTGCTGTTGGAGCATGGACTGCGCTTGCTTTGGAAAAAGCGAAAGGAGTAAGGCATGGAAAAACTGTTTTGTCGCAGCACATATCGCTATGTATGTGTGGTTTTATATATGATACAAACCTTAAATCTTGCTTTTTTAGGACTGCCGCAGCATCCGGCTTATTATGTCTTGATTCCTTATGGGGTGCTGCTGCTTGGATACGAGTGGTATCACCGCAAACTGGATGGCAGAAATTACAGTGTGACATGGCTGCTGCTGTTTTTACTGTGCGCGGCGTTTTCCACTTTTACAAGCACTTACAGTGAAACACGTTCCTTTCTGTTATTGCTTTTGCAGGGCTTGATCTTTCTGCTGGCATTCGCACAGGAGAAAGGGCGGCGGATCTATGAAATGCGTCAAGAGATGATCCGGATCTTGAAGTTGGTTTGTGTGCTGAGCTTTCTCGCTTCTTTTTTGTCATTATTGACGTTTTTGTTCAATATCTCATGGACGCGCAATGGTGCGGTGTTTGGGCTTGTAGGAAATCGACTGTTCGGTGTTTATTTTAACTGCAATCCGGCGGCGTTTTTAGCTTGCATGAGCATTTGCGGCAGCCTGCTGCTGCTTTATTTGAAAAGCCGTTTTCCCTATTTTCATCTGGCGAATCTCATCGTACAGGGCACCTATGTGCTGCTGAGCAACTGCCGTAGCGCCTTTTTGATCCTGCTTTGTCTGTTGATGGTGGTGGTTTACTATATTTTGTTCAAACGCCGGGATTATCGGCGCATAAGCAATGTGCTGATCGCACTTTGTGTCGGCTTTTTGGCGATGTTTGGCGGGCAGGCCGTCAAAGCGGGCTTGTTTGTGATTCCTCAGTTACAGGGAGCGGTGTTCAAGGAAGAAAGCCGTTTTGCCTTTGATGATGTCGTGGAGCTGGTTTATATGATCAAAGAGGATCCGATCGGCAATGCGAAAGCGATCTACCATCTGGCAAATGATCTTTCTTCACGCCGCGTGGAACTGTATTATGATGCTTACCGTCTTTATCGTGCGCATCCGATCACCGGCATCGGTCTTAATAATTTTCAGCGCATGGGACAGGAGGTGTTTTATGCAGAGGGTCTTTTTGCGGGCAGTACGATCGTCCATGCGCACAATCTGTTTTTAGAAGTGCTGGTCGTTTCGGGTACATTGGGTTTTCTGTGTTTTATGATCTTTTTGGGACAGGCGCTGGTACGCATGCTTGAGAATTTGCGCCGTTATGCCTTTACGCCCGGTTATTTCATCATTTTGTTGATGAGCGCAATGGTATCGGTGGAATTTGCCGGCAGCATGCTGGATTATGGGGTCTTATATGATTATTCTTTGTCAGCACTGTTGTTTTGGATCATGCTGGGGTATCTTTTCTGCATCAATCAAAATCGCAAGGCCAGATTACAGCGTTCCAGCTATGCGTTTGAACTGTTGTCTTATCGCCTTTTGCACATTCATTATGAAACGTCTGTATCGGATGAAGCGGTGTGCGCACAGGTGCTGCGGCGGGAATGTGACGATGCTTATACGCTGTGCATCAAGTTTACCGCAGGTGTCGCTTTCTCACTGATCTATGAAGCAAGCTATGCCCTGCATGTAGAAAAAGAAGAAGCGCGTGCTTATGAACAAAAGATGGCGGAAGAGCTGTATGCGATTGCCGAAGCGGAGATCAGCGAGATGATCGGTGCGCACTTGCCGATCATGAGCATTTCGCTCAGCGATTGACAATTTTGGGGAAACATGTTAGGATGAGATCACATCGGAGGGTATCAAGATACCGGATAAGATGGTGGAAGACACTGTCTGTCCGGTTTTTTTGTAAGGATCGGAGGAATGAATGAAATGCGTTGGGAATTAGTAGAGGGGAAAATCGGCGTTACGCTGTTGAAGTTTGCTTTGCCGTTTCTGTTTTCCAGCTTCTTACAGGCGTTATATGGCGCTGCGGATCTATTTATCGTAGGGCGTTTCAGCGGCAGTGAGGCGGTTTCGGCAGTTGCGATCGGTTCACAGCTCATGCAGACGATCACCGGGATCATTTTGGGAATCTCTATGGGGTCTACGGTCTTGATCGCCCGTAAGATCGGCGAAAAAGACGATGCAAGCGCCGGCCGCGCGGTGGGAACGACGGCGCTCTTATTTTTCTTGCTTGCGCTTTGTTTGACGCCGCTTATGTATGTGATCAGTGAAGATCTTGTGCTGTTTATGGAAACGCCGTCGGCAGCGATCAGCGATACGCTGGTATATTTGACGATCTGTGCATGCGGGATCCCTTTCATCATCGGCTATAATGCGGTCAGCGGGATTTTTCGCGGTATCGGCGATTCCCGTTCTCCAATGTATTTTATCGCTTTGGCATGCTTGATCAATATCGTATTGGATTATGTATTTACCGGTATGTGGGACATGGGGACAGCCGGCGTTGCGGCGGCGACGATCATTGCGCAGGGCGCAAGCTTTGTTGTTTCTTTGTTTTACATGATGAAAAAGGGATTGGGTTTTCCACTATCCCATCGGCAGTTTCGGCTGTATCGTGCAGAGCTGGGGCGGATCTTGATCGTCGGTTTTCCGCTTGCCTTGCAGGACGCACTGGTCAATGTGAGTTTTCTGGTCATTACGGCAATCGTCAATACGATGGGACTGATTGCCAGCGCCGCGGTCGGCGTCGTGGAAAAGATCATCGTGTTTGCGATGCTGCCGCCAAGTTCTTTTGCTTCTGCAGTAGCGACGATGAGCGCCACTAATATCGGTGCGGGAAAAAGAAAAAGAGCATTTCACATACTCTGGTATGGCATCGGTTTTTCTCTTGTGTTCGGGGTGTGCTTTTGTCTGTTTGCCCAGCTCATGCCGACATACGCCACCGCTTTGTTCAGCGCTGATCCGGCAGTCATTGAAGCCAGTGCGAGATATTTGATGTCATATTCCATCGACTGTATCTTAGTAAGCTTTGTATTCTGCATGAATTCTTACTTTTCCAGCTGCAACCTCTCATTGATCGCGTTTGCGCACAGCATGGTGGCAACCTTTGCCATTCGCATTCCGCTTACTTATCTCTTATCGAAAACTGCGGGCAGCGATCTTTATCATATGGGGCTGGCCGCACCTGCCGCTACGCTTGTTTCACTGTTCATCTGTCTGCCGGTGCTTTACTTCATGAAGTCGCTGCGTACCGATTAAGACATAAAAAAATCTTTGAAAAGACACGCTGCACATCAAAAAGGCAGATCGGTTCATTCAAAGATTTGATCGTGAAGCGATAGTCGTATGGGAAAACTCATGCGTCCAGCTGCTGATATAATGCGGCCTTTTCTTCCGGTGACAGAAAGGCGTTTTGAATGGCGGTGTGATTGCATGCGCGCAGTTCTTCCTCGCTGCATCCCATATATTTTTTTAATAATTCATATTCTTTTGCCAAGGTCGTATTGGAAATGGTGCGGTTATCGGTATTGATCGTTACCGCGATGCCATGATCAAGCAGGGTGCGAAAAGGATGGGTGTCTGCTTTGGCGACCTGTGAATGCAGATTGCTGCTGAAGCAGATTTCCAAAGGCACTTGCTTTTCCTTTAACAGTTTCATGACATAAGGATCCATTGCCGCCGCGATCCCATGCCCGATCCGTTTGGCGCCCATGATCAGCGCTGTTTCCACATGCTGCGGGTAAGGATTTTCACCGGCGTGGATCGTATAAGGCAGCGCATTTAATTTCGCTTCCATAAAATACGGCATATAGGCTTTTAACGGCACTGCACCTTCCGCTCCGGCCAGATCCAGAGCGCATACGCCTTTTTGATGATAGGCGATCGCCAAGCGCAGCGTTTCTTCATTATCGGCCTGTGTAAAAGCAAAATCTTTCAGTACCATCATGCACAGGATCAAATTGACGCGAATAGCGGGAAAGTCATGACGGGCATCTTCGATCGCTCGCAGCGCGCTTTGCAGGATCGCTTCCTGAGAGGCGCCTTTTTTGGTATGCTGGGCCGGGGCGAACCTGATTTCCGCATAGATCACATCATCCTTTGCCAGATCTTCAATCAGTTCATACGTACAGCGATAGATCGCATCGGGATCCTGCAAGATCGCCAATACCGGGTCAAAGCATGCCAGATACTCCGCTAAGGACGTACAGTCCTCTTTTACCTGCATCAGCTTTTGAAAATCCGCTTCGTTTTCTGCCAAATGCAGTCCTCTTTCCAGTGCCATTTCCCACGCGCTGTGAACTCTGACGCTGCCATCGATATGCACATGCAGTTCTACTTTTTTCATTGTTCTTCCTCCTTGCACATTTCCGCTAATGGATCAGGGGCGAAGGTAATTTCCCGATCCGGAATGAGCTTGCCCGCAACAAAAGCGCAGATCAGCTGATAAGCGCTGTATCCGACCTGCGGATCCATAAGCAGCCGGTGCGTCCCACCATGCAGTAAAAACAGCTGTTTTCGCGCATGTGGGATCTGTTCATATGCCCAGATCGAACTGCGCACCGCAATGACCTCATCCTGATCACCATGCAGCAGCAATACCGGGCACTGCACATGTGCGATATATTTCTTTAATCCCTTGACAATGCTGGCAAACGTATTGTCAAAGGAAGCCGGCAGGACGATCTCACTGCTGCTTTTATTTTCTTCACTGCTGAAAAAGCGGCTTGCCAGCTTGGTGATCGCCGTATAGATCTTATCAAAATTCAAATAATGAAAGGCCGGCGCCAACAAGATCAGCCGATGCACATCACAGGTGGCTGCCACATAAGCGGCAATGACGCCGCCCATGGAAAAGCCGACGACATCGACGACATAGCCCTTGCGGATATAATCTTCACAGGTCTTTTTCGCTCTTGCGGCCCAAAGCATCCAGTCATTGTCTTTTTCATCATAGAGATCGAACAGGTCAAACTGGATGATCTCCATCTGGTCTTCACTGCCCCAAAGGGCAAGGTTATCAAATTCACGGCTTCTTCTGCGTCCATAGCCATGAATCGTCAGCAGCACTTTTTTGGCTTCGGCAGCCGGTTCGCTTTTGCGCCGTAAAAAGGCAAACATCAAACATCACTTCCTTTTGTTTCATTATAGCTTGTTTTGAAAGGAAATACAATTCACATCGCAAAGCGGGGAAGCCGACATGATTCAACAGGATTCCTCTGTTTTTTTTAGTACGATAGAGCAAGAAAGGAGTGATGATATGGAATTATATAAACAGAAAGCAGGCGGTGGAAAGGACTTGATCCTGCTCAATGACTATTGCCCGAATCCCGCCATGAAAAATGAGATCCAGACCCAGTTTTTCGATTTGAAAATTCATCATATGGAAATCGTGGAGAAAAAGCTGATGGGCTATGTGATCGAAGATCGGGCGCAGTATCTGATCATCGACATGACGATCACCAATATCAGCGGCCGGCCCTTTCGCATGTATCAGGATGATCTGTTGATTCGCTGCGATCAGATGGAAGCTTATGAAGCGGAGGAAGCGTTTGGCTTAAACGGACAGTTTCCCGATGAGTACACGCTGCTCCCCGGGGAACAGCGAAAGGGCAAGCTGGTCTTTATCATCCCGAAAAAAGTAAAGAAATTCGCACTGTGCTACAGTGAATATTTTGATGATGATACGGTCGGCAAAAGCTATCATATGAAATATCGTTTTAACGGAAATGAACGGCTTTGATCATTTGATCAGACTATGGCGAGCTGAGCGAAAACAGGCAGATAGCGGAATGCGTGATTTATTGAAAAAAGTTTCATGAATATTTTTTCATCTTTGCATTGACATCTTTTCTAAAGTAGAGTAAGATATGGTCATTGAAAGACTGTGAAGGAAAAAGTAGGCAAGGACAGTTTTTACAGAGAGTGTGCATTCGGTGCAAGCACATAAAGCAGATACTTGTTGAAGATGGTTCCGGAGTTGCGTAGTCGAATGCGTATGCTTGAGACTATGACGGGTTCGCCCGTTAAAGCGACAGAGTATAACCGGCATGCCGGCGTACTTGATGAGGCTGTTTCTGTGAGGAAGCGGTGAAATAAGGTGGTAACACGAAGTCAGACTTTCGTCCTTAGTGATGAAGGTCTTTTTTTGTAAAGGAAAGGGGAATGGATATGATTCGCTTAGAGCATGTATCAAAAACATTTACCAGCAAGCATGGCAGTGTGGAAGCGTTAAAAGATGTGTCGCTGACGATTGAAAAGGGCAAGATCTTCGGCATCATCGGTTACAGCGGCGCCGGGAAAAGCACGCTGATTCGCTGCATGAATCTGCTGGAGCGGCCAAGCGCGGGGAAGGTTTGGGTAGATGGGGAGGATCTGATGACGTTAAATGCCAAGCAGCTCAGAGAAAAAAGGCGGAAAATGGGCATGATCTTTCAGCACTTTAATCTGCTGCGGCAGCGCAATGTGTTCGATAACGTCGCGTTTCCGCTCAAGCATGAGAAGTTATCGAAGCAGCAGGTCGAAACGAAGGTAAACGATCTGCTTGCCTTGGTCGGCCTTGCGGATAAAAAATATGCCTATCCTTCGCAGCTCTCCGGCGGGCAGAAACAACGGGTAGCGATCGCCAGAGCATTGGCGTGTGATCCAAGCGTTCTGCTCTGTGATGAAGCGACCAGCGCCCTTGATCCGCAGATCACGCATTCGATTCTTGCACTGTTAAAGGATATCAATCGCAAGACCGGCATTACCATCGTCATCATCACGCATGAAATGGCGGTCATCAAAGAGATCTGTGATGAGGTGGCGGTCATGGAAAACGGTGTGATCGTCGAAACCGGAAGCATCGTCGATATTTTCGCAAAGCCAAAGGAGAAGATGACACAGGATTTTGTCAATATGGCAGCTTCGGTCAATCGCATTTATACGCTGATCGAGGAAGGCAATCCTTTGACAGAACTAAAAAGCGGGGAAACGATGGCAATGCTTCGCTACAATGCGGACAATACCTCACAGGCGCTCATTTCCAAGATTTCAAGAGAATACGGAGTGGATTCCAATATTATCTTCGGCAATATCGAAGTATTAAAAGACAAGCCGATCGGTTCGCTGGTCGTGGTGTTTTCAGGCTCCAGCGTCGGTATTACGCATGCGATGCAGTGTCTGCATGAAAAAGGGGTGGAAGTAGAGGTGATTCGATCATGTTAGAACAGTATTTTCCAAATGTCTGTCAGATCGCAGGGGAAATTCCCACAGCGATCATCGATACGTTAAAGATGATTTTTATCCCGGGCGTGATCGCGTTTTTGGTAGGCCTGGTACTGGCGATGAGCGTAGTGGTCAGCCGCAAGGACGGTATTAAGCCAAATCGCATCTTATTTAATATTGTCGATCTGTTTATCAACTTATTCCGTTCGATCCCTTTTGTGATCCTGATCGCGGTCATGGCGAGTCCGACCCGCCTGATCATGGGTACTTCGATCGGTGTAAAAGGCGCCTATCCGGCTTTGATCTTAGGCACGATTCCCTTTTTTGCCCGCCAGATCGAAAGTGCATTTCGGGAAGTTGACAGCGGTTTGATCGAAGCCAGTCAGGCAATGGGACTATCGACTTGGGATATCATTACCCGTGTTTATTTAAGGGAAAGCGTACCAAGTCTGGTAAGAGCGGTTACGATCACTTTGATCTCATTGGTCGGCTTAACGGCCATTGCCGGTGCGATCGGTGCCGGCGGCTTAGGCGATATGGCGATTCGCTATGGCTATAACCGCTACATGGATGATGTCACGCTTGTCATCGTCATCATTATATTGATTATCGTCTCCCTGATTCAGGTGATCGGCGATCTAATCATAAAAAAGACAACACATTAAGGAGGAAGGAAAGATGAAAAAATTTGTATTTGGTGCATTATGCGCCCTGCTTGTGTTAAGTGGATGCGGAAGTGAGGAAAAGGATGAAAATACGTTGGTTGTCGGCGCTACGACGGCTCCGCACGCACAGATCTTAAAGTTTGTGCAGGATGATCTGGAAGCGGAAGGCATCCAGTTGGAAATCAAAGAATTTACTGATTATACGAAGATCAATGCGGCGCTTGATGAAGGCAGCTTGGACGCCAATTATTTCCAGCATGAAGTTTATCTGAACGGCTATAATGAAGATGCCGGCAGTGATCTGGTTTCCGTAGGAGCGATCCACTATGAGCCTCTTGGCATCTATGCGATGGATCCGGCAGGCAAAACGTCGATTTCATTAGATGATGTAAATGAGGGCGATGTCATCGCCGTGCCAAATGATGCGACCAATGAAGCGCGGGCGCTGCTGCTGTTAGAAAAATACGGCATCATCAAACTGAAAGAGGGAGTAGGCGTCAAAGCCACAAAACTGGATATCGTGGAAAATCCGAAGAATGTCGATATTCAGGAAATTGAAGCATCTCAGCTGCCGCGTCAGCTGGAATCTGTCACTTTTGCGGTCATCAACGGCAATTATGCACTGGACGCCGATATCATCGATAAAGTAATCGTAACCGAAGATAAAGAAGATGAAGCGGCCATCACATATGCCAATATCGTAGCGGTGCGCAAGGAAGACAAAGACAATGAAAACGTCAAGAAGCTGGTGGAAATCTTAAAAAGCGAGAAGACCCAGCAGTATATCAACGATACTTTTAACGGAACCGTTGTGCCAAGCAAATAAGCAAGTAAAAGAAAGATACGGGATCAGGCAAGTCCGGTATCTTTTTTTTATCTATGGCCATGCTAAGAAAAAGGCTTTTGGGAATAAATTGTTTTTTTCTATGGAGTTATAAAAGAAAAAACAGTATAATGGTAAAAGAAGCGGAGGTTGATCAGATTGAAAGTAACGAAGTTTTTGAAACAGAATTTCATGTTTGTTCTTTTACTTTCGATTATCGTATGTGTTACTTTGGGATTGGGCATTTATCACTTATTGACATCTTCGCCGAAGGAAACACAAAGCGATCCGACGCCGACGCCGCCAAAGGAGAGCGAAACAGCGACCGAGATTTCTTATTTGAGCGCGGATTTCAAGAGCGGCAATACGGTGAGAGTATCTTGGACGATTACCCAGGGCGAAGCAAAAGTGAGTGCGCTGGAGCTGTATTGCAATGAAAATAAGTTAGCGGATGTCACTTCTTTGAATTACTTTGAGATGCCTTTGGGCGTCTATCAGTTTTATGGAAATGTGCCTTTCACTTTGCAGGCGACTTTGGATAATGGAGAGGTGTTAAGCAAAAATGTACAGGTGCAGATACCGAAGATCTTAAGCCCAAGACAGGAGATCACGCATATTGATGACGGGGTGGAGGTAACCTTCCATTATAAATATTATGAAAATGATGCCATCGAGGTGCCGAAGCTGTATCTGATGAACAGCGGCAGCGCTGCATGGCAGGTGGAGTTTGTATCGAATGTGCAGGAGGGCAAAGAGGGCATTTATGTGAATGCGGCCGCGACTTATCGCATTCGTGCGGAAGGACTTGCGAGCGGCTCGTATGGCTTTGATGTGCGCTATGTATTTGAACAGGTCGCACAGAGCTTCAATGACCGGGTAGAATTTGTTTATGAGCGGGTGGAAAGCAGTGAAGGCGATGATCATCAAGATCCGGATCAAGAAGAAAACGATACGCCAAATGAGGAGGCGTCTACAAAGGACTGATCGGCATCGGTCCTTTTTTCAAAAAGGCAAGGAACAGAAAGGGTGAAAACGATGAAAGCAGAAAGCAAGCAATTATGCAAATGGATAAAAGAAGCGAAACGCATCGTATTTTTCGGCGGTGCCGGGGTTTCTACGGAAAGCGACATACCGGATTTTCGCAGCAGCGACGGTCTTTATCAGCAGAACAAATATCCTTATCCGGCTGAGATCATGCTTTCTCATGATTTTTTCATGGCGCATACGCAGGCGTTTTATGACTATTATTTTCATGAGATGATCTATCCTCATGCGCTTCCCAACGCGGCGCACAAGGCGCTGGCTTATTTAGAGGAAAGCGGAAAGCTAAGCGCGATCATCACGCAGAATATTGATGGCCTGCATCAAAAAGCAGGAAGCAAAAAGGTATTAGAGCTGCATGGAAGCGTGCATCGTAATCGTTGTATGCACTGCCATGCTTTCTATACGCTAGAAGAGGTGTATGCACAACGCGGTCAGATTCCTCGCTGCCGCCATTGTTCCTCGATCATCAAGCCGGAGGTCGTATTATATGGCGAAGGGCTGGATCAGGATGTGTGGGAAGCAGCGGTGCGGGAAATTGCACAGGCAGATCTGTTGATCGTCGGCGGAACGTCTTTGGTCGTTTATCCGGCAGCCGGCTTACTGCGCTATTTTAAGGGCAAACATCTGGTTTTGATCAATCGTGGTGAAACAAGTGCGGATCATCTTGCCCAGTTGGTCATTCATGAGCCGATCGGCAAAGTGCTTGGCGAAGTCGCAGAACGTTTGAAAGCGGAACATGAATAAAAAGAGAAAAACCTTAAGTTATTTTCAGAAAGCAATTTACATTTCCATAGAATGGGTGTAGACTAGAACCAGTCGACACATCATGTGTGAGGTGAGGAGGGTTCAGCTTGATTGAAGTAAAACATTTGAAAAAGGCATACCGGATCGAAAAGCAAGAAATTCCGGTACTGGAAGATATTTCGCTGACGATCCATGATGGAGAATTTACAGTGATCATGGGAGAAAGCGGATGTGGGAAATCGACATTTCTCAACTGCATCAGCGGATTGTTGAAAGCGAGCGATGGGGAGATCTTATTAGATGGGAAAGATTTGAACCGGGCCACGCGAAAAGAGATGGAAGCGATCCGTTTACATCAGTTCGGCTTTATTTTTCAGGATAACTATATGATCGACAACTTAACGATCTTGGAAAATGTAGCGATGACAAGGCTGCTTTATGCAAAAGACGGTTATGAAAAAGCGATGTCGCTGTTAAAGCAGATGCGCATCGAGCATCTTGCGGACAAATATCCGGCGCATGTATCAGGCGGAGAAAAACAGAGAGTGGCAATCGCCAGAGCGATGATGAATGATCCGGCGATCTTATTTGCGGATGAACCGACCGCTTCTTTAGACAAGTACAGCGCCAAAGAAATCATGGAAATCTTTGCGGAATTGAATCAAAAGGGGCAGACGATCCTGATGGTAACGCACAGTGCCGGCATCGGGGCGTATGGGAACCGTATCCTGGTGATGGATAAGGGCTGCTTTTTAGATGACAAATATTTAGAGGGAACGCTGCCGGATAAGACAAAGGTGATCCAAGGACTGGTGGATAAAGTATGAAGCTGATCATTCAATCGCTCTATCAAAAACGGATCTTTCAATACAGCATTTTGGTCGTCATCTTTGTGCTGACTATTTTATCGATGCAGATCAGTGCGACGATCACTTTGAAAAATGAAACGATGATCGATCAGATGAATGCGATCCAAGCGCCGCATACGACCATTTATACAGCCGGCAATGACCAAAGAACGATCTATACGCTGGAAAAGTATTTGTCTACGTTCAATGAAACCAACGAAATTGATTTGATCGCCCATTACGAACATAATTATTTTTTAACGGCGATCGAAAAAGGAATTGATGAAAAAGAGATTCCTTCACAGTATTGTGTCTTGGAAGGCTATTTGAATGAAGGGGGCAGAAATCGCTATCACGTAGTGAAGGGAAAGGCGCTGGATCAGTTAAAAGGCAATGAGATTGCGGTCAATGAGCGTTATGCGAAATCATTAAGCGATGATTTTGATGATGTGATCGGCAAGCAGTTAGAGCGGATCGCTGTATCCGGCGGAGAAGCACAGGATGCGGATTATCAGATCGTTTCGATCTTTGAGGACCCGCGCACCGGCGTCTTAAGCGAAAAAGATCAGGATACGCTGAAGCTGTTTGAAGCGTCGAATGAGGAACTGAGCGACCATGACTACTGGGGCTTTATCAACTATGATACGGCGAAGGTGCATCAGGTAGAAACAAATGTTCGGATCCGTGAGATTCATGAAAACGGCAAGATCACGGAGATCGAAGAGCCTTATGAAATGTATCATGAGACCTTTCAGCTGTATTATCAAAATTATTCCATGGAGGATGAGGCGACATTATTGACGCTTTATACTTATAATGTAGATGGCGGATCGTTTATTTCATTTCAGCCGTTTTATACATTGCTGATGCAGGAAAGCATGTCGCAAAGCATTTTCCGCTTTTTGAGCTATACATTGTTGGCAGCTTTGCTGATCGCCGATTTCTTTATCTTTTATGCTTTCTTGAAACGGCAGTTAGATGAGGATAAAGAAAAACTGGCTTTGATGAACATCAGCGGTGTCAAACGCAAGCAGATCATTTATGCGTATCTGTTTGAAATTTTGGTGTTAATGGGAATCGCGGTTTCCATCATGGCGGTCATCGATATGGTTTGTGCATGGATCGGTGTGGATAAAATGCCATATTTATCGACGTTTTATCAAATGACGCCGCGCATTGCCGGTATTACGCTGGCGGGGGCGGTTGGCGTCAGCTTGCTGTTGATGGTCGTTACAATCATTACGCTTTGTTCCTTCTTGAAACAGGATATGATCCATTCGCTGAAGGAAAAAGATCTGACGATCCAGCGACATGTGCATCGCCGCATTTCTTTTCGCCATCAGCTGTCGGCTTTTGCATGGCGGGATCTGATCGCAAGCAAGTGGAAATTGATGCGTACGACCTTGGCATCGACGTTTTTGATCCTGTGTCTGCTTTTAACTTATCATGCTTATCAAAGCTTGGCGAATCTGTATAACGAAACGACGGTAGGCATTCATTTCGACTATACCATCGGCGGGCTGAATGAAGCGCAGTATGCGGCATTGCAGGAAAACTATGCCAAGGATATCTCCTATCTGTCGGCTGAAAATAAATATTATAAAGAAAAAGTCGGTGAGATCGATGATATCAGTGTTTATCTGTATTATCCGGCAAAGCTGATGCGTATTTACGATGACATGGCGCCGTTTGTGGATCTGCATGCGGGCACCTACCCATCGAAGGCAGAGATGTTTATCATTGAATACGGCTGGTATTACAAGGATATGCAGGTGGTCTTGTCAAGAAGGATCATGGATATGAAAGGCGCTGCTTTTGCGGATGAGCATGATATTGTCAGCGGCATCAACGAAGGAACGCTGAGTTATGATGATATTCCTTACGGCTACTATGCCAATGGAGGCAATTCGGTCTATATCAAGGGCAATACGGATTCTTTGTTGAACAACGGTTACAGTTCTTTCAGTATTTTCAGAAATGAAGATGGAATAGAACCCTATATCTTAGCTGAGAATGATGTAACGCGCGATCTGAGCGGCGGTACGATCGTAAATCTGAAGGAAGGCGTTGCGCATCAAGATTTCGAGCAGTGGCTGAAGCAGGAAGGCATTTCCTATGTGCCATATGCGGCGATGTTAGAGCAGTTGAATGAAACCAATGCGAAGGTGCAGGAAAAGACGTTCTCGATCATGGTGGCGGTCATGAGTTTGATGGTGCTGCTGCTGGTGATCTTGATCGGCGCCAATATCGCGGAAGATCATATGCATAAAAAGAAACAGCTGTATTTTATGCAGGCAGTCGGCTATTCCGCCTATTTTATCAGAAGCTGGAATTGGGTGCGGGTCATGTTGTCGCTGCTATTGTCATTTGTCTGTGCGCTGGTGCTATATGTACCAATAAAATGGCTGTTCTTTATGCTGCTGGCAAGAGCGGTCGGCGTATATGAACTGGCTGGCTATGGTTATTTGGCATTTATCGCAGTGTTTGTTTTGATGATCGTCGGTGCATTATGGATCATTGTGCAGAATCATCGCATGAAGCACTATTATCATGCAAAAGGCTAAGGAAAAGAAAAAAGCAGTTAAACAAACAGAAAAACAGAAAACACCCTGTATCGAAATGGATACAGGGTATTTATTGATGTGTGAAGCGATCAGCTGCTCAGTTTTTTGATAGACAGGGAAACACTGACGCCGGTTCCCAAATTGAGATTCAAAGAGAGCAGGGAAGAAACTGAAATGGTGATCACATCACCGGCATTCAATGGTTCGATGACGCTTCCGGAATAGATGGATTCCACTCCGACCGCAAGCAAATGACGTTCTTGTGTGCTGACGATGCTGGTACCGTTTTTTCGTACCGCCAAGGTAACAACGGTGCCTAGAGTTGATGATGCGTTGAACATATAGTTGATTTCATAATCACCGGCAGTTTGTACGGTCAGACTGTCAGTCGGCGAAAGCGTTACGTTGTGTGCCTGCATTGCAACTGCAAGCGGCAAGGTTTCCGGAACACCTGATGAAAGGTGGATCGTTCTCGCTGTTGCATTGTATTTTCCACCATAAGCGACCAAACCGCTGCCGGCTGTTCCGGTTGCACCCGTTGCGCCTGTTGCTCCGGTAGGTCCCGTAGGTCCAGTTACGCCTGTTATACCAGTAGGGCCCGTTGCCCCGGTTGCACCCGTTGCGCCGGTTGCTCCGCTAGGACCTGTCGCACCGGTTGGGCCTTGGATACCCTGTGGTCCAGTTGCACCTGTAACACCGGTTGGTCCGATCGGTCCAGTGCTTCCGGTAGAACCTGTGGTACCGGTAGGCCCAGTAGGCCCAGTCATTCCCATAGGTCCGGTAGCTCCGGTAGGCCCAGTCATTCCCATAGGTCCGGTAGCTCCGGTAGGCCCTGTTGCCCCGATCGGTCCGATCTCACCTGTCGCACCGGTAACGCCGGCAAAACCTTGGATTCCTTGTTCTCCGGCAGGTCCGGCAGGTCCGGTAGCCCCGGTAGGTCCAGTTGCTCCCGTTGGCCCCGTAGGACCGGCTGCTCCTTGTATGCCTTGTGGCCCTGTTGGTCCCGTAGGGCCGGTTGCTCCGGCAGGACCGCTTATGCCTTGAATACCTTGGATGCCCTGTGGCCCGGTCGGCCCTGTTGGCCCTTGTACTCCTTGTATGCCTTGCACACCTTGTTCACCCTGTGGCCCAGTTGTACCGGTAGCTCCGGTAGGTCCAGCTGCACCGGTTGGTCCGGTCGCTCCCGTTGGTCCTGTTGGACCTTGGATTCCCTGTGGTCCTGCAGGTCCGGTTGCTCCGGTAGGTCCTGTTGGCCCGGTTGGTCCGGTAACACCCTGAACCCCTTGTGCTCCCATTGGTCCAATCGCTCCGGTCGCACCCGTTGCTCCGGTCGCTCCGGTAGCGCCTGTTGCTCCGGTCGCACCGGTTTCTCCTTGCGGCCCTTGTGGCCCAAATGGTCCCTGTGCTCCTTGTTCTCCGGTTGCACCGGTTGCTCCGCGCAGTCCCATCGGTCCCATCGGTCCTGTTGCTCCTCTAGGTCCCATTGGCCCTCTTGGCCCTTGTGGGCCGGTTGGCCCGGTTGGTCCTACACAGTGATGTGGGGGACATGGACAAGATGAACAGCACTCACATGTTTCAAAACCGCAGTCCATATAATCACATCGACGATTCATATGCAATACCTCCTTCGCAGTTATCCTGCTGCTTTACTGTATGAGGTAAAAATAAAGTTGCGAGGTTGGATAGCCTATCAAACGCGTCAACAGTAGATTTTTTATGAAAAATCGTCTATACTGTTTCCTATGAATACGATCAGACTGAAACAATATCAAAAATGGAAAAAACGACAGTTTTATATGCTTATTATCGTGATCTTGATTTCTTTTGTCATCGCGATCCAAGCACCGCTGCTGAGCGAAAATCTGTCATTCATCGGCAATGCACTGCATCATCGTGGTTTGCTTGTATTATGGGGAACGTGCACCGCATGCTATTTTTGGTTCGCTTTTTTGACGATTTCACACCTTTCCGCTCTCATTCCCAAAAGGATTGCTCTTTATTGTGCGCTTGCCTGTCTCTTGATGGTCATTGCTACCATTTTGCCATATGATGAAGGGCGTGTGCCGATGCTGTCATTTTTACATACTGCGGCGGCTATGCTGGGTACCGGCATCTATATTGCGTGCTATTGGTACTGCCTGTTTGTTTATCAATCGATCGATTATTGGTTTTATCGTATGGCGATGTCTTGTTATAATCTGCTTTTGCTATTCTGTCTGCTTTTGATCGCTACATTTGCAAGCATCAATACATTAGCAGAAATTCTTTTTTCGATCGTCTTGCCGCTTTTACAATATCGTTTTCTTTGTATGCAGGAACAAAAAGGAATACCCTTAACAAAATAAAAGTGAATGCCGTTTATGACTATAACAAGGCTGTTTTAGTTTCATTCAACATGAAAAGTTCGAAAGAAAAGCGCATGGGATCGAAAGTACACAAAGCATCGAAGGCACTCTTTTCAACAGCGAAAGTAAAAAACATACGAAAAGCATAAATAGAGAAAAGAAATAAAATACGAATCCGGAAGCGGAGAGGAACGATCCAACTTCTGCAAGATTCGTATTTTTTTGTCATTTTAATGATCAGCATCGATCAGAACCATTGATCATTTCTGAAAGGTCCAGTAGTTCTGGTTTCTGGCAATCGTTTTGAAGATCGCTCTGGCAACGCCGTCATCACTGTTGCGATTGGCAATCAGCGAGGCTTTGCTTCTGACTTCCTGCGGGGCGTTTGCCATGGCGAAGGAATAAGGGAAATAAGCGAACATGGAAAGATCGTTGCCACTGTCGCCGATCACCATCACTTCCTGTGGATATAAGTGCATGCTATCACAGAACCGCCGCAGTGCTTCTCCTTTTGAAGCGTGGATATCATTGATTTCGATACCGCTGCCGGGTGCATAGGAAACAGCAAGGCTTTCGTCTTTTTCCAGCAGTTTTGCCACTTTTTCTTTTGCACTTTCCGCACCGTTCAATTCAACCTTATAAATAGAAACATCGTTTGGCAAGTCAGTCGGCTGATTGATTTTTTGAAATAAGGCGTAGTAATCATTTAACATTGCAATGTCATGATCATTCATCTTCTTTTGACCGATGAAATCACGGCGATGGATTTCCAGCTCATCACAGGAATAGATGCCGCGATCACACATGATCTGTGTATGCAGCCCAAACGCTTCGGCAAGATGCAATAGTTCCATGGTTTTTGCTCTTGTAAGCGGGACTTCCCATAATAGATGACCTTGTGCGTCAAAGCACTGTGCGCCGTTGATACAGATCATCGCCGGCGTCAAGGATGTGTCTTTTAATAAAGAAGCGACATTTTCCTGATGTCTTCCGGTCGCGATCATGAAATCAATGCCTGCTTCCCTGGCCGCCTGGATCGCGGTCAAAGATACATCGGAGATACGATGCTTCTCATTTAACAGCGTTCCATCCAGATCGCTTACGATTAGCTTGATCATGCTGTTTCCTCACTTTCTTTGCGCATATGCAGGAAAGCACCGATCAAATTGGCTTCGCCTTGATAAGCACAGGCAGTAATGATCGTTTGATCGGGCAAGGTCGGCGAGATAAAAGAACGGGCCATTTGCCGATAGCGTTCCCGCAATGCTTCAATGACCCATGCCTGTGCACTGATTGCACCGCCGATACAGATGATCTGCGGATCATAGACACTGTGTATCGTAATAAGCTGCATGGTGATTGCCTCCAGCCAGTGATCGATGGCTTTTTGTGCGTCCGCTTCTTTTTGAAAATAACGCCGGGTAATGATATGCGTATCATCTACTTCCGGATGCCCTAAGCTTTGGTAATAGCGTAGCAGTCCCGTCATGCTGGCTTCATTGCCTAATTGTGCGATCGCTCCCTGATGATAAATCGGCATATAGGAAAACTCACCGCTGAAGCCGTTGGCACCGGTATGAATGCCGTTTTCATCGATCAGGCAGCCGCCGATGCCGGTGCCGATCACATAAACAGCCGCACGTTTTTTGCCTTTGGCAGCACCGCGGTAAAATTCACATAGCCCGCAGGCTTTGGCATCGTTGAGCAAGCTTGCCGCAAGCCCGGTGCGCTTTTGTAATTCTAAGATCGGATTCGTCTGGTACAGCAGGGACGCATTTCCCGAAGAGGCGCTTAAGATCATGCCGTCATTGCGGAAGATTCCCGGTGCGCAAATACCGATCCCATACGCTTTATGGGTTAAAAAAGCAGTTACTTTATCATAGAAAGCATCGGCAGAAGGAGAAGCGGTCTTGATTTTTTCCAATTGTAAAATTTGACCGTCCTCATCAAGATAGGCAATCTTGGTATAGGTACCGCCGATATCAATGCTGTAATAGTTTTTCATGATGATCACCCAATCTGTATTTTATCATGAAAACAGTTGATTTTGGGAAAACTCTTATAAAACTTGAGGATTTTTCTAAAAAGCGTCGCATAAGGAGGGCAGGAGGTGAAAAAACAGCGTGAAATCAGTTGTGATGACGTATTTGATCATTGTGCTGGGCTCGCTTTTCTGTGTGGTCTGTTGCCGCGTGATCGCTTTTGATCATGTCGAGTCGATGACTTATGACAACTGTAAGCATGCTTTGGCTTATGCGATGAAGCAAAATCGTGAAACGGATGGATTAAGCGCGGCAGCGTTTATGCAGGATTTTGAAGCCTATTTCAAAAACAATCTGCTCCGTGGCTATCATTATGAGATACGTCTGATCGGCTTTATGGATGAGCCGCTGTTTGCGAGTGTCGAAGTGGAGATGAATGGGAAAGGGATGCAGATCCAAGTGCGTGAAACTATGATAGAGGAGGTACGGGAAGATGGGGCAGAAACATAGAAAACTGCTTTTAGCAGGCAGTTTGCTTTTGGTAAATGTATTGGTCTTTATGATCGCCCTTGCGAAAACAAATGAAATGGTAAAAATGCCGGTTGCCAAAGAAGCGATCTTGCCCAGAATGAAGATCACCGAGGAAATGGTCGCTTATATAGAAGTGCCTAAACAGGCAGTGCGCAATAATATGTATCAAAGCAAAAAGGCGATCATTGGGAAGGTGGCCGCGATCGAAGGGCTGATCCCCAAAGGCTCTTTCTTTTATAAAGGGGCGATCGAAGCGTCAGATACCCTCAAGGATGCGCCGGCATTGGCGTTAAAAAAGGGACAGAGCGCTTTTTCCCTGTCTTGTAATTTGTTGAAATCAGCGGGCAACAGCATCGTTGCGTTTCAGCATGTGGATGTTTATGTAACGATCGATGATCGAAGTGCGGGAATGAAAAGTGATGTGCTGCTTCAAAATGTACGTGTGCTTTCGATCAAGGACCGCAAAGGAAAGGAACTGGGAAAGGATGATGATGGGGTGCCGTATGTTTGTGTGCTGGCGGTGCAGGATGAACAGATCCCGCTATTACAAAAAGCGCTGGAAATGGGCAGCGTGGATATTTATGCGATCCACACCAGTGCCTACCGACAGCCAGAAGCAGTGCTGAAAACATCCAGTGAAGTGCTGGAGGTATTGCGATGAAAGAGCTGTTTTACTTATTTCAGTCTTATTTAGATGATCCTGACATAACAGATGTGAATTATAATGGCCGTATGCTGTGGCTGGATCATCTGAAAAAAGGACGCTATCGTGATGATACGTTTTGTGATGATGAGATCGAGCAGTTTTGCTTTCAGGTTGCCAATCGTCTCAATCTCCCTTTTAATGTTACCAATCCGCTTTTAGAGGCGGAAACAGAGGATATGCGTATCTCGATCCTGCACCCCTCCGTTTCAAAAAGCGGCATCAGTATTTCGATCCGCAAAACGCCGGCTGTGCAACGACTTTCGCGATCGATGCTGATCAAAGAAAAATATGCGCCTGCCGCACTGCTTGACTTTTTGAAGCTGGCGGTACAGAAGGGATGCAATATCATGGTCGGTGGGCTTCCGGGGGTCGGGAAAACGGAATTGATCAAGTTTTTGGCTTCCTATATTCCATCGCATCAGCGCATCATTACGATCGAAGATACATTGGAGCTGCGGCACCACATCATTCATCCGGCAAGCGATTGTGTTGCGCTGAAAGTGAATGAGCGTTTTACATACAGCGATGCGATCAAAGCGAGTTTAAGACAAAAACCGGACTGGCTTTTGGTAAGTGAGATCCGCTCACATGAAGTGGTTTATTTGTTGGAGGCGGTGTCTACCGGCGCGCATTTGTTATCGACGATTCACTGTTCTCAAGCAGCTTCGATCCCAAAGCGTATGATACAGATGTTTCCGGACGGCTATGCGCAGCTGGAAGCAAAATTGGAAATGATGTATGAAGCGGTAGATATCGGTGTTTATCTGCAGGCAAGCGTAACGGACAACGGTATCAGACGGCAGATCGCAGAAGCGGTGGTTTTTACCAATGAAGCGCATTTGTGCAGTACGATGATCTATGATGGACAAAAGCTGTCTTTAGAAGAACTGCCGAAGCCGCTGTATAAAAAGCTGTATCCGATGAAGGAAAGGAGAAAGAAAACATGCTCTTGAGCGGTTTGATCACGCTGATGCTCACAGTGCTTTTCTATACGCGGTGGCGCTTTTGTATGAAATATCATATTTTAAGCAAACATGCATATCGGATGCTGAAAGAGCAGTTTTCCTATTTGGGCTATCACTATCAGATCTTCCAGCACATTGCATTGATCTTATTGGTCATGGCTGTTGTCTTTTGTTTCTTTCAGCTGTTTTCGCTGCGTCTGGTGTATCAAATGCCGCTTTATCTGATCACTGTCTTTCTGCTTCCGGATATGCTTTTCTGTATTTTGGCACAGCGGATGGAAGAACAGCGCTTTCGTGATATGACATTGTTTTTACAGCATTTGATCGCTTTATTTCGGCAATATCAGAAAGTATATCAGGCGATGCGAGAGTGCGGCGCTTATGTTTCCATAGATTTTCAAAAACGCATTGCGCAATGTGTGGCGGCGCTTGATCGGGGCTGTTCTTTGCAAGATGCATGTATGCTGCTCTATGAGGATCATCCACACTTTATCATTCACCATACGTTCATGTGCATGGAAACATTGGAAGCACAGGGCGGTGATCTAAAAGAACAGGGACTGGATTTGATCTTAGAGGATATTGATGATTGGATCGAAGATACGTATGCCTATAAGCAAGAACAGTTGAGCAGTAAAAACCGGATCTTGATTTTATGTGTGATGTCCGCTGTCATTGCGTTTCTGGCAAAAAACATGCTGCGGCAGTTGGAAACAGAGCTAGTCGGTGAATGGTATCAGTATGCGATGGTATTCTTTTTCATCTGTCTGCTTCTGACACTTTGGAATGCGCATCGTATTTTGAAAAAAACTTGGATCGATGAAAAGGAGTGTATATGGCTGAAGTAATCGTAATTGTCGCTGTGTTTGTGGTTTTGACTTACTTTCATAAAGAATGTGTTGCTTTTCTTGCCTTGCTTTTGCAGGAAAAGGATGAAGGGCGTTATAGCGGGGAAGAGACGATGACGAAGCGATTGTATCGGGCCTTGCCGTTTTGTTATTGTCTTATACTGTATCCGCTTTGCGGGCATGATAACCGCATGCTTCTGGTGATCGGTGCGTCGTTTCTCTACCTGCTGAAAAAGGATTACTGGAAAAAACGCAGGCAGTATCGTAAGGAATTGGCACAGCTGCGCATTCAGTTTCCGATTTGGCTTAGGCAGATTCAGATCTTATTGCAGACCAATACGGTGCTTTCCGCATTGCAGCTTTCTTATGCTGCTTCGCCGGAGCTGATGAAAAAGGATCTGAAAGCACTGATCGCCGCCCTGCAAAAGGATGCGATTTCTTTAGAACCATATTTGTGGTTTTTATCGCGTTACCAGTTAGCGGAGGTAGAACGCGCGATGAAGCTGCTTTATCGTTATCAATGTGTGGGTGAAACAGACTGTGATCGGCAATTGAACGGCATGATACAAACGACGACCAGATGGCTTAGAAAGCAGCGACAAAAAAGAAGCGAGGAAGAAACGGCGATCTATCAGTGGTGGGGCATGCTGCCGCTGTTTGGGGTAACGGTCGTATTTATGGCAGTGATGTTTGAAATGATCCTTCAATTATTCGGAAAGGGGGTGATGGGATGAAAGCATTTTTTGAGGAATATGGTCTTGTGCTGGTGGTAACGATCATTGCGACCGGTATGATTGCATTTTCAGATGGATTTAAGGAGATCATGCAGGAAACACTGGAGCAGCAGTGGAATCAGATGACGAGTGAAACAGGAGGATGAGATGAAAGGGTCATTTGAGTTCGCGTTTTTGATGGTATTTTCCATGCCGTTTCTGGTGCTGGGAATCAATTTTATCGACATCTTGATGCAATACAACCACGCCCGCTATTTGAAGGAGTATGCGGTATCGGCGATCGAACATCAGAATCGCTATGACAGTAGTGTGGAGGAACTGATCACGGCAGTGGAGGAACAGTATCCGAATTTAGAACTGGAAATTAGGGAGGTGGGAGAACGCTATCAGGTAAAAGTATCTTTTCCTTTGCGTTTGCCGTTGATCGACTATGAAACGATGGGGGAAGTTGCTTCTTATACGATGCTGGTCGATTAAAAAAGGAAGGCGCATTGCCTTCCTTGTCATGCTTATGCTGCTTCTTGGGGTGCTTCCTGTGGAACGACTTTGCGGATTCGTCCGAATGCGATCGTTCCCACGCCGGTATGGGACATGATGATAGAGCGAAAGGTTGTCTGCTGTACGGGAACCCCCAATGCTTCTTCCATCATGCCTTTCAAAGCATCACTGGCGCTGCGATTGTCCGCATCAATGATCATCCAGTCATAATCCTCTGCATTTTCTATGCCTTTCATGACCGCCGCAAGTCCTTCTTTATAGGCTTTGTTTAAGGTGCGAACCTTATCATAGACATCGATTCTGCCTTCTTCGATCGTCAGCAGTGGATGAATTTTCAATAAACCGGCTAATGCGGCCGCAGCCGGAGAGATACGCCCTCCGTTTTTTAAGGTCGTCAGATTTTCGGGAATCAAGATGGCATATAATTCACCTTGCTTCTCAAACATCTCTTTTACTTGTTTACAGGAATAGCCCTGTTGAAACAGTTTTCTTGCCTGTTCCAGCATCAAGATGATCGGATAGCAGGCAAAGGTACTGTTCACAACGGTAACTTTTCCATCGTATTCCTTGCTTGCGGCGATCGCATTTTCACAAGTGCCGCTTAATTCTCTTGATAACGGCAGATAAAATATTTCATCGTACTGTGTGAGCAGCTGCTCCCATAACGCGGTAACCTCTCCGATTGGCGGCTGTGTTGTTTTGATCGTTTTGCCTTCTTTCAGCATGCGGATGATATCCTCTTGAGAAATATCGACTTCCTCTATGTAGGTTTTGTCTTCTACCATCAGCGGCATTCGTATGACATGTATATCGAGCGCTTTTGCGGCTTCTTTTGAAATATCGGCCGCGGAATCGCACAGCACTGCGATTTTTTTCATGCTATCACTCCCTTATTTTTCGCTACTAACGATTATAGCAATAAAATGAAAAAAACTCAATAAAAGTATTTACAAACAAAGGGGAATACGCTATAATTACAAAGCATTTGATAAATGGCGACCGTGGTGAAGTGGTTAACACAACGGATTGTGGCTCCGTCATTCGTGGGTTCGATTCCCATCGGTCGCCCCATTTTGAGCAATACCGCTTAAATAGGCGGTTTTTTTGTTCGTTTATGCTATGCAAAAAACATTATTATGACTGGTTTTATCATTTATAATGGATATTGATAAGCAAAACGGAAAGTTTTACTTTAAGGGAAGATAAAAGATGATAAGGAAAGTAGAAAAACTGCCATAAACTTGCGAATGGATGAGCCGCAATGATAAAGCACCCGTGCGCGTGCAGGAGAAATGCCATCAGGAGCGAAGTTTTGAAATGAAGGCTTCTTGCAGTACTTGCGAAAAACTGATCTTCTTATTGGCGGTGAAGATACCTAAATACGCATTTTGATTGACAGATCACTTCTTTTGCCATATAATGACAGCGACAAAACTTCAGGGCAGGGTGCAATTCCCGATCGGCGGTAAAGTCCGCGAGCGTGAACACGCAGGATTTGGTGAAATTCCAAAACCGACAGTATAGTCTGGATGAAAGAAGTAGTTTTTTTGTGTCCCAAAAGGTTTTGTTGAAAGACCTTTTTTCTTTTTGAGAAAAGGAACTGACGATGAGGAGGAGAAAAGATGTCAGAGTTCGTTTCAACAAAAAAGGCGCCTTTCTTAAGCGCCCAAATGATTGCCAAGGTGGCAGTGTTAGGAGCATTTGCGTTCCTAGTGATGATGTTTGAGGTTCCGATTCCCTTCTTTGTATCATTTTATAAACTAGGGTTCGATGAAGTGGTCGTCATGATCGGCGGTTTTGCGCTTGGCCCACTTGCGGCGGTCATGATCGAAGCAATTAAGATCCTGCTGAATCTGCTCGTTAATTCCACTGTAACAGCCGGGGTCGGCGAACTGTCGAATTTCTTGGTCGGATGTGCCTATGTCATTCCGGCTGCGATTTACTATCAGCGTCATAAAGATAAGCAGCATGCTTGGCTGGCGCTTGGAATCGGTACACTGTGCATGACGATTGCCGGTACCTTGATCAATTATTTTTTCATCTTACCGATGTACAGCGCGATGCTGCCGCTGCCGATGGATGATCTGATTGCGGCAGGTACGGCGCTGAATGGAAATATTGACAGCTTATTCATGTTTGTGCTGCTGATGACCGCCCCATTCAACTTTGTGAAGGCGACGCTCAGTTCGCTCATCGTAGCGCTTTCCTATAAACGCGTCTCCGGCTTATTAAAGCGTTAGTTTCGTTTGGTATGCGGACTACGCTCATAGGTAAATAAATGAAAATGCGTTTCATTCGTCTTTCGATTGCTTCCTGCTTTTGAAAAACGAGTGAAACGCATGTTTTTTTATCTTGTTAAAATGATTGGTTTAACGACTCTGCATCCGCTTTTGGCATGCCGCTTGGCTTCGATGATGACGCTGCGGGCATCGGCCTTAGCTTCGTCATATACAAACTGCATCCGTTTGATCTCCATGCTGTGCTGCTGCAATAAAGCAACCAGATCACAGATGCGATCCGCACGATGCACGATATAGCAGCGTCCGTTTTCCGCAATCAGCTCGCTGATGCACTGAATCAGTGTTTCCAGATCCAAATAAAATTCATGTCTGGCAATCTGACGGCTCGTCGGTTTTACCCGTGCATCGGGAGCAGGGAAATATGGTGGATTGGAAACGATCACATCAGCCTTGATGCCGCTTACGTCTTTAATATCGCCGGCAAGAATACGCGCATCGATCTGATGCAGCTGCAGATTGAACGCTGCCAGCTCACACGCTTCTTCCTGTATTTCCACCCCGATACAGCTGCCTGCTCCCTGCAAAGACGCATATAACAAAAGGGCGCCGTTATTCGTGCCGATGTCTAGTACCGTTTCTCCTTTACGAATTTCCATAAACTGTCCCAGCATAGCCGTATCTGTATTATTGCGAAACATTCCGCGCTTTTGAAACAGATACAGACTGCTTCCCGCCAAATAATCAAAGCTCAGATCCGCTTCCTTTAACATCTGCGCAAATGCTTCCGGCTGGGTTTGCTTTAAGTGCAGCGCTTGTTCAATACTTGTGATCTCATTCCATTTCATATTCTCACCGTTCCCATTTTAACATGAAATCAGCGCCGCTCCAACACCATCCTGCCAAGAGTAGAATTTTCTTTTTGCCCATGCTATAATAAAATTGTTTAAGGGAGGATCGTTATGAATACGAAAGAGCGGACACGTTTTATCTTCGCCATATTGATCATGGTGCTTGCCCTGATGATCCTGATGCGTTTTGGCCCGATACAAGCCGAGTTATTGGTTGCCGGCGGTCTTATGATCATCTATTTTGCATTGAATGCTTATTATGCTTGGCAAGAGCAATCCGATCGTGAAATGAAAGGCAGTATCCTGCTTGCTTTTGTTGTAGCAATCGTCATGATTTTCTATTTTTCATAAAAAACGGCAGAGGAACAGCTGTTTTTTTACTTATGAAGCATTTGGAAAGGAAGGAATCATATGGAACAGAAACAATGCCTGATATTTGATATGGATGGTACGCTGTGGGATGCCACAAAAGGCGTATGTGCAGCTTATAATGAAAAACTGGAACAGGAAAAGGGATGGAAGCAGTATTTGACCCAAGAACAGATCGAAGCCGTACAAGGCATGACCATTGATGAAATTGCCGATGCCTTTTTCCCGCAGTTAGATCAAGAGGAGCGCATGGAACTGGTATTAAAGTGTATGGATCATGAAAATGAATATCTATCTCAGCATGGCGGCACGCTTTATCCGGATGTGGTGGAAGGATTATCTCGTTTATCTGGACGATATACGCTGATGATCGTAACCAATGCACAGGATGGCTATGTGGAAGCGATGTTTGCGGCACATGGGTTAAGCCCGTATTTCAAAGATTTTGAAACTTATGGCAAGACCAGATTGGAAAAAGGCGAAAATCTGAAGCTGATCATGAAACGCAATGGTTTTACACCAAAGCAGTGCGTTTATATCGGTGATACGCAAAAAGATTTGCAGGCATGTGAGCTTGCGGGACTGGATTTTATTTATGCGGCGTATGGGTTTGGCGAAGCATCACGTTTTCTTTCAAAAATCGATTCTTTCAAAGAGCTGGAAACCCTTTTTCTGTAAAAGGGTAAATGAAGAAAAACAGGCTTTCCCAGATGAAAGCCTGTTTGCCTGATCAGGCAGTCATTACTTGATCGCATTTATAAAAATAGTATTCGCTTTGCGTTATGTCAAGGGCGCATGTCTATGAAACCCTTGCGAATACGGACTGTTTTACAGATACGGCACGCAAAATAACTATGATTATCACTGCTTTGCGCCGTAATGGCATTAAACGATGTGAGGGCGACTTTTTTTGCTGCTTCGTACAAATTTGAGGAGGATGAAAAATGGTCATACAAATTGAAGATCCTAATGAAAAACAAATCATATCCCGCAAAATATTAGAGGCTTTACCTGAGTGGTTCGCACTCCCGGAAGCAAGGGAAAAATATATAAAAGACAGTGCCGAGCAGCCGTTTTTTGCTGCTATGGAGGAAGAAACGCCAATCGGCTTCCTTTGCTTGAAGGAAACCGGGAAAGATACAGTAGAATTGGCGGTTATGGGCGTGCTGAAAGAATTTCATCATCATGGGATAGGACGAAAGTTATTTATGCTGGCAAAAGAAAAAGCTACCAAAGACGGATTTTCTTTTATTCAGGTAAAAACTGTTCAAATGGGACGATATAGGGAATATGACAATACAAATAAATTTTACATATGCCTTGGCTTCAAAGAATTTGAGGTGTTCCCAACGCTTTGGGATGAGTGGAATCCCTGTCAAATTTATGTAATGGCTTTAATGCAATAAAAAAGCGCGTTCTTTCATCAAGACACGCTTTTTTTGCTTTTTGCAAAGCAGGAAAGTATCAGCCTTTTTCCACATGTGCACTGGTAAGAGCAGGCAGCTTGATCGTGGTAAAATCACGATGACATTCATCGGCACAACGTCTGATTTCTTCTTTGCATGGTTCAACCAGGGAAATCACATAGCACCCGAGTGCCTTGGCGCTTTCCATCGCATGCAAAGAATCTTCGAAAACGACGCAGTCTTTTGCCTCGACATGCAGGCGTTTGATCGCGGTTTCCCAGATCAGGGAATCCTGTTTGCTTAAATTTGCGCTTTCCGCCGATAAGACAAAGGCAAAATCATCTAAGATCTCGATGCGATTCAGGACATGATGGGTCAATTTCTCATCATTAGAGGTTACGACGCAAAGTCGATATCCGCTTGCCTTGGCTGCTTTTACAAAAGCGACGGCGCCTTCCTTTGGCTGAATGTGATGCAGATACTGGTCCTTCACATCGGCGATGACCAGATCCTTTAACTGCGATTCGCTTTGCGATAATGCAAAACGGGTCTTGATCTCATGTAGCACCTCGGAAAATTTCATCTTCCCGAATAATGTTCTTGCTTCCTCTAGATCCATGGTCAGGGATAACTGATCAAATAAACGGATCACTGCTTCCTCCCATACATGCATAGAATCGATCAATGTATTGTCTAGGTCAAATAGACAGGCTTTCATCTTTTCACACCTCTTTTACAGTTATATAGAATAACACAAGAAAAAGCAATCTGCAAATGCTGTTACACTTTCCCTGCACAGTGGAGTTTGCCTTTTCATAAGCAGGAAAATCTGCTAAAATAAATAGCATGAAAAGATGGGAGCATGTATATGAAAGAATTGATGATCGCAACAAAGAACGCACATAAAGTGGAAGAATTCCGGGCGATGCTGGAACCGTTTGGCTATCGGGTGCTGAGCCTGCTTGATCTGGAAGAAGATCTGGAGGTGGAAGAAACCGGTACGACCTTTGCGGAGAATGCCTTATTAAAAGCAAGAGGCGTTTATGAGGCAAAGCATATCGCCTGTATTGCCGATGATTCCGGTTTGGCGGTAAACTGTATGGGTGGAGCACCCGGGGTGTATTCAGCGCGTTTTATGGGAAGAGATACGCCTTATGAAGAGAAGAACCGCTATATCATCGAACAGGCAGATCAAAGCGATGATCGCGGCTGTCAGTTTATCTGTGCGATCGCTTATGTGAATGAAAAGGGAGAAGAAGCGGTATTTGAAGGTATCGTTGAAGGGGAAGTCGCTCATCAGATCATCGGTGAAAAAGGCTTCGGCTATGATCCGATCTTCTATTATCCGCCCTTTCAAACGACCCTTGCCAACGTGAGCGAAGAACAGAAAAATGCGTTCAGCCATCGAGCCAGAGCGCTGGCGCAGTTTATCGAACATTTACGAAAAGAGGGATAACAAGATGCTGCACGTTGTTTTATATGAACCGGAAATTCCACAGAATACCGGCAATATCATGCGCACCTGCATGGCCGCCGGCGCAAACCTGCATTTGATCGAACCGCTGGGCTTTTCCTTGGAGGAAAAATATGTGCGAAGAGCAGGTATGGACTATATCAAGGATCTGCATTATACCATTTATCCCAACTGGGACGCGTTTGTTGCGGAAAATCCCAGCAAGAATTATTATTTTATGACCCGTTACGGCAAAAAGGCACCTTCGGATTTTGATTTTCGTGCCTGTGAGGGAGATATATATCTGATCCTGGGCAAAGAGAGCACCGGTGTGGACAAGCATATCCTAAAAGAACATTTGGATCACTGCATGCGCCTGCCGATGGTGCCGAATGCCCGCTCTTTGAATTTATCCAACTGTGCGGCGATCATCGTGTATGAAGTGCTGCGGCAGTTAGGGTATCCGGGCCTTTGTGCACATGAAACGATCAAGGGCGAGGATTTTTTAGAATGTATCGAGTAGATCGTTTTGTGGATACAGCGGAAAAACGCAGCTGTTTCTTCTATTTGCTTTTATTTGGCTGCATGATTTGGCTGCTCGTTATACAGATCCTGTTGGGATTTGCTTTGTTTTCCATAAAGGGGCAAGAAGAATTATTTGCTTTATTGTCCAATCAGGTGCTGTCCTACGCGTATCTGGCAAGGGTGGTCATGCAGTTTCTATCACTTGGCTCGCTCTCCTTTTGGAAGATCCTCGGTATCCTTGTTTTTTCAACGTCCTTCTATGAGATCGTTCTGGCGGCCTTGCTCATCATCGGATTATTCCCATCTCCCTTGAAAGGGTGCCGGAAAGGTCTGTTATGGATATTGGGCATCATGGGTGTCATGCTCATCGGCTTCGGTGCATTTGCGGCGCAGGCATTGCAAATGGTAACGCTGCAGACATCGATCCATCTGTTGCAGATGATGGGCGTCGTGCTCATGATCGGCAGCTTTGTTTGTCTGTTGATTGCGGTCAGTGTGATTTATCACATTGTTTTGATCGATTATCCAAGTGCGCTGCAGGTCGAAGTAGAGATCATCTCCTAAAAATAAAAAGTACAGGCTGCTGCCAAGACAGGAGCCTATACTTTTTTTATGGAAATTTTTAGAATTCCTTTAAGTTTGTCAGATTGGTACTTTCATCTCCGTCATTCATGCCGCGGATATGACGAGCGCCGTCTCTTCCGGTAAAAGGAATGGCATTTTCGATCTTGCCCGCTTCTACAGCTTCTAACGCCATTTCATAATCATATACTTTACCGGAATTTGACTTAAATTCCTTTAAGGTACCGTCTGAATTGCGTCGTACTGCCACAAAGCGTTCTTTTTTGTTTGTCTTTGATTTTTTCATTTCATTTTACCTCCTGATATTATTCTGATACGCGTACATATAGTTATACAGGAGGTGGACTGTGAAATTTTGGAAATACCATGTCAATGGCAATGACTTTATTTTATTGGAATCATCGCATAAGATGCATCCATCACAGATCACGATGCTGTGTGATCGCCATAAGGGGATCGGTGCCGATGGGATCTTGTGCGTAGCGGAAGAGGAACAGGTCCGCTATCTTCATTATAATGCGGATGGCAGTGTTGCCAATATGTGTGGAAACGGGATCCGCTGTGTTGCACATCACATCTGTACGAAACGCCATCTGTCAAAGATCGAGATTACTATTTTAGGACAGACCTACACAGTGGCGTTAAACGATCATATTGCGACGCTGTACGCACCGATTCCAAAAGTGCTGGAGGAAAATCGCTATAACAGCGGTGTCAATCATCTCATTGTATCCGCATATACGCAAAGCGAGGATGACAATGTCGATGTGGTGAAATACCGGGATGATACGCATTTTGAAATGACGACATATGAGCTCGGCGTAGGGGAAACACTGAGCTGCGGTACCGGCATGATCGCGGCTTTCTACCACGGTGTCCGCAATCAGCTGCTTTCTCATATGGCGATCGGTACCAGCAAAGGCGGTTACAATTTATTATATCTGAATGATGATTCGATCTGTTTGAGCAGTTGTGTCCATGAGGTATATAGCGGAAACTGGAATGAGCGAAAGTAGATGGGAAGGAACACCTTCCTTTTTTATATATGATCAATGGGAATATGGATGATAGGATAGAAGCGTTTTTGTAGTGGCGGCAGTCAAAAAGGACTGCGCTGCTGTTTTTGAATCAGCGCTCTTTTTGCATAAAAGCTTGTTTTCTATTGTATGGCAGAAACGATCCTATGACGGAAATAGGAAGAAGGAAGGGAAAGTGTTTGAGAATTGAAAGCATGGGTAAAATATGATAGAATACACACGAGGTGAGCGTATGATCGAAAATGTAAATGATGCCTTGTCGCTGCTTGCATTAGCTGCTGTTCCCGTCGGGGTATTGACATGGTGGCTATCGAGAAAATACCGCCGCCGTAAATGGAAGCTCTTGAAGAATCGAGAGCCGTATTATCCTGAATGGGAATGATGAAATCACACCTGTTCTATAAAAAGCATCATGCGATACAAAGGAGGATTTAGAAGATGTTTATCAATGCAATTCATTCGGAACATGCACCGAAGGCAATCGGGCCGTATTCACCGGCTGTAAAACTGGGCGACTTTGTGTATCTGTCAGGACAGATCCCGTTAGATCCGAAGACAGGAGAAGTAGTGGGAACAACGATTGAGGAGCAGACGCATCAGGTCATGAAAAATATCGGTGCAGTGCTTGCGGAAATGGGCTTAGCACATCGCCATGTTGTGAAAACAACGGTATTTATGAAGGATTTGAATGATTTTAACGCATTCAATGAAGTATATGGTTCTTATTTTACGCAGCCTTATCCGGCGAGAAGCTGTGTTGAGGTCGCAAAGCTGCCAAAAGATGTCTTAGTAGAAGTGGAATGTCTTGTGATCGACACATTGGTGTATGAACAACAGATGGCGGCACAGTCTTGCGGCGGATGCAGCGGATGTGAGGATGGCACCGGCTGCGCAGGCTAATTCGATAGAAATCAAAAAAAGCACATAACAGAGCGCATTTGCTTAGGTATGTGCTTTTTTCCTGCTTTTGTTGTTTTTTTGATCCGTTAAGATGCCAGTGCGTCGATCAACGAGGTGTCTTGAGAGAGCGTCGTCATATTATAGAGGAATAAGACATCGGTGATCTGTTTTTCCTGCATCAAGGCATTGACGCTGTCAAAGTAATAGCGTGGATCGATGATCGTGATCGTACTGTAATAGGGAGTTAAAAACGGAATCAGGGCATTGGCATAACTGTCCTTGATGACGAGCAGATGATTTCTTCTGGTAGAAGCGGTTTCGATCTGAACAAGGGGATGATTGCCTTTTAAGAAAAAATCATAAGGATTGTCCGAAGCTAGTTTTGTACTGTCGAAGAGCGTATATTCGCTAGCTTCGATATCACTGTAGGTAACGCGGTAGACATCATCGCTGTTTTGATTGAGATAGACGCTGATTTCATCCGGATAGCGGTAAATTCCGGTCTTGCTTGCCAAGGTGCCGTAGAAATCGTTTTTCACATAAAGCTGTTCATAGCTGTTGGCGCCGGTATCTAATGAAAGTGCCTTTGCATAAGTATCAAATGCCAGCTTGGCGCCGCTGCTGGTCCAGTGATGATCACTGCGATAATATAATAGATCTTCGCTTTTTTCAAAAGGCTCGATCAGATCGATGCAATTCATAGGCGATACCTTTTGATAAAAGGTCTTGATGTCGTTTTCCTGTTTAGAGCGCGGGGCGCCGAAAGGCAAAGCATTGTCGCTTAGACCAATGGCGGTAGGAGCGATCATCATCTGCATGGCAACATCGGGATGAGCGTTTTGAAAAGCGGTGATCGCCTCTGTCATCTTATTCATCTGTGCAGCGGACATCGGCGTATAGTCCTGTACCAGCGCATCTTTGCCAAGATAGACATCTTTGCTTTTGCGATTGCCCATCAGCTGATCGAAGATCGCGTGCATGCTGACGAATTGCTCACGCATCGGGAACTGGTCGTTTTTCATCGTTTCATAGTTTTCCTGATAAGTGCCATCCAGCAATGAAGTGCCCTCCAGCGCCTGCCTGGTCGTCAGATTGCGTTTTTCGGTTTCGGAGAACGTCTGCTGCGGCTTTTGCCAGGCATAAAGCGACAGGGCAGTGATGAGGACCATCATGATGATCACAAAGGCCAACTGATAATATTTTTCCTTCATAAGCGCTCCTTTCTAAAACTGCGTATAGAGAAACGGCTGGAATGTCGAAGTAACCAGATAACAGATGCTGAGAATGAACAATCCGAGGATCATCAGATCATGCAGGGGCAGGCGCAGTGCTGCTTTGGTGCGAAGATAGATCTGGTGAAAGAGCGGGGTAGAGGCAATGACGGCACAGAGGAAATAGAACAGATGATTTTTGAAATACCAGAAAGACTGTTCATCTATCAAACCGTTTGCCCCAAACATCGCTTTGAGATAATCGCTCATTTGCGCAAGATCCGGGAATGCGAACAGCATCCAGCCGATCGCGACAAGTAAAAAGGTAAGCAAGATCCGCAGTGCCTGCGGACATTTCCGCAAGAAGCCGCCAAGCACATAGCGTTCTAGCATCAGCAGGACAAAATAGTAAATGCCCCATAATACAAAATTCCAGCTGGCGCCATGCCATAAGCCGGTCAGCGACCACACGATAAAGGTGTTTAAGATCACTCTGGGAAGCTTGCGGCGGCTGCCGCCAAGGGGAATGTAGACATAATCTTTGAACCACGTACTGAGGGTGATATGCCAGCGTTTCCAAAAGTCTTTGATGCTGTTTGCCATATAAGGATAATGGAAATTTTCCGGCATGCGAATACCAAGCAGCAGGCTCAAACCGATTGCCATATCGCTGTATCCGCTGAAATCAAAATAAATCTGAAAAGTAAAGGCGAATGCACCGATCCATGCACTGAGCATAGATAATGCGGCATTGGCGCTGATCTGTTCAAATAAGAAAGCAAATGTATTGGCGAGGATCACCTTTTTGGCAAGGCCGATGACAAAACGGCAAAGCCCTTCATGGGTCGCAGCAATCGAGATGCGCAGCGGCTTTAACTGTGCCTCAAAATCCGGATAGCGCATGATCGGTCCCATGATGATCTTAGGGAAATAAAAGACATAAAGCAGGAAATCGCCGAGCTTTGGCTGCTTTTGCAGTTTGCCTTGATAAAGATCGATCGCATAGGAAATAAGCGAAAAACTGATGAAGCTGATTCCCGCCGGTGCAATGAGCAGCCGCAAAGTAAAATCAAATGAAGTAAGTGCGGAAATACCGGATAACAGAAAACCATAGTATTTGAAATAAAGAAGCAAAAACAATACGATGCCGATCAATTCCATGCAAATCGCAAGCTTTTTGTATTGTCGTACCTGCTGCATCCGCAGATTAAGCAGATACAGATAGCAGGCAAGCATCAGCAGCAGGATGGAAAACAGCGGTTCTACCCAGAAATAAGCCGCAAAGGAAATCACCAGCAGCATGTAGCGTTTGCCTTTTGGCGGCGTCAAAAGATATAGCGCATAAAACAGCGGCAGCGCACTGAAAAGAAAAAAGATACTGTTGAAACTCATCCGTGCACCTCCGTTTCGATGATCTGATACAGATCTTTGGCATCTTCGCCGACGACATAGATCACATAGTTGCCTTTGCGCATGAGGATTGCCTGCTTCAATAATTCACATTGTTCGATGCCATAGCCTTCAAATGCGTGCAGCTGTTCCTCTTTGCGCTTGTTTACTGCCTGAAAGATCGATTCTGCCTGCACTTCTCCTTTTGCCTGAATGATCGCAACTTCATTGACGCGCATGCTGGTAGCGGGGATATAGAGGATAAAGCGCTCTACATCGTCAAAATTGATGTGATAAAACTTGCGCAGGCCGCTCTTGTCGCCTTCGCTTATATATTCACTGTTGTGTTTTTCCTGCAGCGCTTTTGCCAGATCGTCCATGTCGATGCTGGTCTGATCTTTGAGAAACGGTATGATGAGCAAAACTGCCGCAATGATGAGATAAATCAGATAGCGTATTGATTTCATATCAGCTCTCAGCCTCTTTCTTTTGTAAACACATCACCATCAGATCGAGCCAGTCGCTGTAAAAAGGCTCCTGCGGGTGAAGACCGTCAAATTCATATGTAGATGATGCGCTGATGAGGATCGACGTATCGACATAGGTCAGATCATCTCTTTCACACATTTCCTTCATCGCTTGATTATAGGCGGTATAATTGCGCAGGGATGGCGTTGCGCTCATGCCGTGCTCTTGCAGCGGGTGGATCCCGATCACATATAAGTGTGCGTTTGGCAGCGCTTGGCGGATCTTCGTGATCATCGCTTCGTAGTCAGCGATGAAAGGAGCAGGATCACCGCGGTAATAGATGAGGTCATTCATGCCGAACTGCATAAACACATGTTCGGGATGAAAAGCGATCGCCGCGTCGATTTCCGCATCGCTTGTTTTGATGCGCCGGCCGATTGCCGCAAAAACATTGGCGCTGTCTAATAAGCCATAAGCCACCAGCCCTTCCGACATCGAATCACCGATCAAGGCGCTGCGCCGAAAGAAAAACTGATTATCGATTGGCAGGCCGTTTTCTTTTCTGATCTGTAATTCGATCTGATAAGAAGCAGTGGCGATCTTATTGCTGACGTCTTCTGCGGAATTGGCTTCCTGATAAGCCTGCAGCGTCTTTTGATCCTTTTTGATCTGCGCATCGCTGTGCAAGGAATAGCCGCCGCCCAGAAACGGGGAAATAAACAGAAAAAACACTGCGATCACCGCAATGAACATTAAAATAATCGGGAACATGCCTGTTGCTCGCCTTTTCATAAATCAAATCCTTTCTTTTACATCCCGCCATGGGCAAAGCAGACGCTTAACAAAGGCGGAAAGCAGTTGTAAATACAATATTTTAATCTGTCGCTATATTGCTCGCAAATAACGAGAGATGAGGTAAAAATAATACTTCTCATTTACGGAATAATCATAATCCATAAATGCAATGGATTCAAGTGCCAATTTATTAAAAATGATCGCTTCATCGATCAAGTGTCGTGAAACAGCGAATTATGGAGAATCATTGATGCGGTATTTGTAATCAAGGCAGGTTAGTGATATACTTCTCTCATGGAAATGAGGGATCAAGATGCGTTTACTGATAACCGGTTTTGAGGCGTTTGGGAAGGATGTGATCAACCCTTCACAATTATTATTGGAGCGGATGCCGAAGACGATACAAAATGCGCAGATCGATACATTGCTGCTGCCGGTAGCCGGCGCGCAGGCGTTAACGCTGATCGAAAAGCAGGTGTTGGCAGTTTCCTATGACGTCGTTTTATGTTTAGGACAGGCAGGAGGAAGAGATGCGCTGAGCGTGGAGCGGGTGGCGATCAACCTAGATGATTATCCAATTGCGGATAATGCGGGCAGTCAGTCAATCGATGAAATGATCATGGCAGATGGCGAACCTGCCTATTTCAGTGATCTGCCGATCAAAGCAATGGTGCATCGCTGTCGGGAAGCAGGTGTGCCTGCCATCGTTTCCAATACCGCCGGCACTTATGTCTGCAACCATGTCATGTATGGCTGTGCTTATTTGAAGCGAAAACACCATCTGCATTATCGAAGCGGATTCGTACATGTACCTTATCTGCCAAGTCAAAGCGATCATTTGCCGAGCATGGAACTGGGCGTGATGGAACAGGGGATCTGCGCGATGCTGACCGCCATCGTGTCAAATAGAAAGAAAGGAAAGGAAACAGAGGGCGCACTTTGTTAAAACGGTGCGGGAAAGGAACTTCATATGTTAGAATTAAAGCAGATCAAGAAGGATTATTTAAGCGGAGAAAACTGTGTGCATGCGCTGAACGGCATCGATATTCAGTTTCGAGAAAGTGAATTTGTATCAATTTTAGGACCGAGCGGCTGTGGGAAAACGACGCTGCTGAATATCATCGGCGGCTTGGATCATTACACCAGCGGCGATCTGCTGGTCAATCATACTTCGACCAAGCATTTCAAGGACAGTGATTGGGATACGTATCGCAATCATACGATCGGTTTTGTCTTTCAAAGCTATAATCTGATCCCGCATCAAAGTGTCTTATCCAACGTGGAACTGGCATTGACTTTATCCGGGGTTTCAAAGGAAGAGAGAAGAAAGCGGGCGGCAGATGCCTTGAAGCAGGTCGGCCTAGAGGATCAGCTGCATAAAAGACCGAATCAGATGTCCGGCGGGCAAATGCAGAGAGTGGCGATTGCCAGAGCGTTGGTGAACAATCCGGATATCCTGCTTGCCGATGAGCCGACCGGCGCATTAGATTCTAAGACCAGCGTGCAGATCATGGAAATTCTAAAGGAAGTGGCAAAGGATCGTCTGGTGATCATGGTTACACATAATCCGGATCTTGCCAATCAGTATTCGACGCGTATCATCTCTTTATCGGATGGACAAATCGTGCATGACAGCGATCCCTATCAAACAGATGGCAAAACGGTGGAAAAGATCACACGTAAAGGGAAAAAGCCGTCTTTGTCGTTTCGAACGGCGTTATCGCTCAGTCTGAATAATTTAATGACCAAAAAGGCGCGTACCTTTATGGTTTCTTTTGCGGGCAGCATCGGCATCATCGGGATCGCGCTGATCTTGGCGATCTCCAATGGGACACAGAATTACATTACCAGCGTGGAAGAGGAAACACTTTCCAGCTATCCGATTCAAATTGAATCGACTGCGATGGATATGGGTGCGATGATGAGCACCATGATGACGCAGGCAAACAAAGAAGTAAAGCATCAGGATGGTAAGATCTATACCAGCTTTATCATGAATGAGATCTTGGACAGCATGGTTTCGGAAATGAACAGCAATGATCTCAAATCATTTAAGACTTATTTGGAAAAACATCAAAAGGAGCTGTCGCAATATGCCAATGATGTCGTATATACATACAGCACACCGCTACATGTCTACCTTGCGGATACAAGCGAGGACGTCGTGCAGGTCAATCCAAGTCAGATCATGGATGAAATCGGATTTAATATGGCGGTAGATGGCTTGGCAAATACCAATATGATGATGGGAACGGACGCATGGGTGCAGCTATTAAATAATGAAAAGGTGCTAGATGCGGAGTATGAAGTATTGGCGGGGCGTTTGCCGCAGGCATATAATGAAGTGGTCGTCATTGCCGATCAAAACGGTGAGATCAGCGATTATGCCCTTTATTCGATCGGCTTAAAGGACAGCGATGAAGTCAAAGGCGTCATGAAAAAGCTGCTCAACGGAGAAGAAATCGGCAATCATGAGGAGGAAGAAAGCTTCGCTTATGAGGAATTGCTGGCGCTTCGCTTCAAATTGGTCGTGAATACGGATTACTATGAAAAGCAAGGGAATCGCTGGATCGATCAAAGCGAGGATGAAGATCGCTTAAAAGAAATCGTAGCGGCAGGAGAAAACATTTCGGTGGTCGGTGTTGTCAAGGCGACGGATATGGCTTCGATCACGCCGAGTCAATGTATCGGTTATCGCGGTGATCTGATGACCCATTTGATCGAACGGGTGAATGAAAGTGAGATCGTGAAGGCCCAGCAAAGCGATCCGGAAATCAACGTGTTTACCGGCATGAAATTCAGCGATGGCGAAAGCAGCAAGCTGGAAATGAGCGCATTGAGCGCAGAAGAGAGACTGTATCTGGCATCGCTCAGTGAAGCAGAGCTGGCGCAGCTGATGGCACAGTATAAAGAAGAAATCGATGCGACCTATGAAAGCAATTTAGAGAAACTGGGCGTTGCGGATGTGGAAGAACCGTTCCAGATCTCGATCTATCCAAAGGATTTTGAAGCAAAGGAGCAGATCGCGCAGATGATCAGCGACTATAATGACAAGGTATTGGCGCAGGGCAAAGAAAATCTGGTCATTCAATATACGGATATCGTCAAGACGATGATGTCGTCAGTCACCGATATCATCAATTCGATCAGTTATATCTTAGTGGCGTTTGTCGCGATCTCGCTCATCGTTTCTTCGATCATGATCGGCATCATCACTTATATTTCGGTGCTGGAGCGTACGAAGGAAATCGGCGTACTGCGCAGCATCGGGGCATCGAAGCGCGATATTTCAAGAGTATTCAATGCGGAAACGCTGATCGTTGGATTCTGTGCCGGTGCTTTTGGCGTATTAGTGACCGTATTATTGTCCATGGTGATCAATGCGGTGGTCGCAGATGCACTGAGCATTGAAAACATTGCTTCCCTGCCGATAGAGGCTGCGATCATCTTGATCTGCATCAGCATGGCTCTGACTTTGATCGCCGGTTTATTCCCGGCACGCTTCGCGGCGAAGCAGGATCCGGTCAAGGCGCTGCGTACGGAATAAGCAAGCGAGCAACACCGGTGCACTAAGGATATGAAAAAGCGGATGATCCGCTTTTTTGTTTATATGGGTGTGCGATTCGCTTTGTGATCGTTTTGCACATCAGTGATAAAGCGCATGCAGCAGGCATCATTTTACATAAATTTAACATTTCTATGATTTTTCATTAACATTGCTATGGCAGAATAGGGTTGTATCTAAGAAAATGTATCATTTAGATAAAATCTGTGTTAGTTGTACGTAAAATCAGGAGGATGGAACAGATGGAATTAGTGAAGTCGATTCTCGTATTTATCGGCGGGCTCGGTATGTTCTTATACGGCATGCATGTCATGGCGGAAGGATTGCAGAAGTCTGCCGGTGCGAAGACGAAAAAGATGATGGGCTATTTGACCAATCATCGTTTAATGGGCGTTTTGATCGGTGCGCTGGTAACGGCGATCATTCAAAGCTCGTCTGCCACTACGGTCATGGTAGTCGGTTTTGTCAATGCCGGCATCTTGAATCTGGTGCAGGCGGTCGGTGTGATCATGGGTGCCAATATCGGTACGACGATGACCGCATGGCTGGTATCAATGAGCGAGTGGGGCGATTTGTTGAAGCCGGATACGTTTGCACCGCTGCTGCTCGGTGTGGGTGCCTTTTTGATCTTGTTTACGAAAAAAGACGGCAAACACAATGCCGGGTCGATCTTGATTGGTTTCGGTATCCTGTTTACCGGTCTTTCCAGTATGTCCGCTTCGGTGGCGCCTTATGCCGATGCGCCGATCTTTTCACAGGCATTTACGATCATCGGCAGTAATCCGCTGCTTGGGATATTGGTAGGATTGGTCGTAACCGGCATCATTCAGAGTTCTTCTGCTTCCATGGGCATTTTGCAGACGCTGGCGATGAACGGACTGGTAAACTGGGGCTCGGCGGTGTTTATCGCTTTAGGACAAAACATCGGAACCTGTGTAACAGCGATGATCTCCAGTGCCGGCACCAATGCCAATGCCAAACGAGCAGCGGTGATCCACTTGCTGTTTAACGTCATCGGTGCGATCATTTTCGGAACCATCGGCTATGTGATATTCTTAGTTTATCCAAACTGGGCGCATATGGAAGTAAACAGCGTGCATCTGGCGGTTTTCCATACCGTGTTCAATGTGCTGAATACGATCCTCTTATTCCCGTTTGCCGGCGTATTGGTAAAACTCTCTGAGAGGCTGGTAAAGGATCATGACGATACGGAACGACTGCTGGTGCATTTAGACGAGCGTATTTCCGAAGCGCCTGCTTTCGCCTTGGAATCGGTGAAGAAAGAAATCGAGCGCATGGGCAAATTGGCTTATGAAAATATCCGCTTATCCATTCAGATGGTACAGGACAAAAACAAAGATGTGCGGGAACAGATCCATAAAAACGAAGCTAAGGTCAATGTATTTGAAAAGAAGCTGGTCGAATATCTGATTACCTTTGATATGACGGCATTGACATTAGACCAGCAGCGTCAAGTAAAAAACTTATTATATACGATCAGCGATCTGGAGCGCATCAGTGATCATTGTGAAGATGTTGCCGGTATGTGCGATGATCTTTACCGAAACGGCGATGATTTCTCCATCGGCGCCTATGAAGATCTGAAAGAAATCGGAGAATGCAGTGCGCAGACGCTGTTCTATGCACTGGATGCCCGTAAATATCAAAAGGAATTATCGAGCGAACAGGCACTGCAGTGTGAGGAGCAGGTCGATGCTTTGGAAGTATCGCTGCGGGAAAAACATATGCGGCGTTTGACCGAGAAAAAATGTAATTTAGAATCCGGCGTCGTATTCTTGGATGTGATTGAGAATTATGAGCGGATCAGCGATCATGCGACCAATATCGCAAAATACGTCCTGCATGAACTGGAGCCGGTTCAATAGTGCATGTTTCGTGAAATATGATATACTAAAACAAACAGATAAAAGAAAGGAAATGATGGGACAAGGAAGCTTGTTTCATCCTAGTAGGTGAAGGCTATGGCGAGAATTGCGGTAATAGAAGATGATGAAAGCATTCGCTCTTTGATTGAGATCGCTTTGAGTTCACAGTATGAGGTTGCGGCATTTGAAAGCGCTGAACAGTTTTTGAAGGAAGTACCGCATTACCGGTATTTTGATTTACTGGTATTAGATATCATGTTGCCGGGCATGAACGGGATCGATCTGATGAAGCAGGTACGATCGAAAGAACAGGGAAATGATCCGGCGATCTTGCTGCTCAGCGCGAAGGATCGAGAAATCGATAAGATCATCGGATTAGACGGCGGTGCCGATGATTACATGACCAAGCCTTTCGGCGTCATGGAGCTGATGGCGCGCATTCGCAATTTGTTGAAGCGGATGAAGCGGCAAAACGTGTATGAAAACGCTCGTTTGAAAGTGGAACAGGAGACCCGCAGCGTCTATTTAGATCAGCAGCTGATCGAATTGACTTATAAAGAGTTTGAACTGCTTTGGTTTTTGATCAGCAATCGCCGGCGGGTCGTACCGCGCGAGGAATTGCTGAATCAGATCTGGGGCTATGAGTTTATCGGAGAATCCCGTACGCTGGACGTGCATATCAATTCCCTGCGTAAAAAGCTAAAGGATTATGGCAGTCATATCCGCTCTACCCGAGGGGTCGGCTATCGTTTTCATGAGGAGGAAGCTGCGTGAAAAAGCGGATCTTCCGCAATTTTACCATCATTATCTGTTTTGCCTTGACGATCGGCAGCGTCATGCTTTATTTGGTCATGTCGTCGATCTTATTGGAAAAAGAAAAAGAAAACCTGATGACTACGCTGAAAACGCTCGATTATGCGCAAGGCGATCTTTTGGAAAACGACGCAATCTTCAAAAACTTCTTAGATGATGAAGATGAACGGCTGACGATCATTGACGAACAGGGGAAGGTGCTGCTTGACAGCGGTGTAGAAGATGCGGAAATGATGGAAAATCATCTGCAGCGAGATGAAGTGAAGGAAGCGCTTCGGGATGGCTTTGGCTATGACATTCGCTTTTCCGATACCTTAAAGGAAAATATGCTTTATGCAGCGTATTATAATGAATCCGTACATCAGATCTATCGGATCTCGACGCCTTATCATGGCTTGGCTGCTTATGGTTATATGCTGGTGCCGTTGCTGCTTATGACGCTTGGCGTTTCTTTGCTGATCTCATTGTGGATGGCCAAGCGTTTCAGTGACAACAGCGTCAAACCGCTTGAGGAAATCGCGGCGGAAATCGCAAAGATCAGTAAGCGCGGCGCTGCGCTTCATTTCAAAAACTATGATTTTGAAGAACTGCGTGCCATTACCAGCGCATTGACACAGATGAAACAGGAACTGGAAACGACGATTTCCCGTTTGGAACAGGAAAAACTGATTCGCACTGAGTTTTTTTCCAATGCTTCCCATGAATTGAAAACCCCATTGACCTCCATCCGCGGCTATGCGGAGCTGCTAAACAGCGGTATGGTAAAGGAAGAACAGTATGCGCAGTGTATTGCACGCATCATGATTGAATCTGATCACATGATCGAGCTGATCAACGATATTTTGATGATCTCCCGTTTGGAAGGAAAACATATGGATGCCCAGGCAACGACCTTTGATCTGGGCGCGCTGATCCAAGATATCGTCGATGCGCAGATGCCGCTTGCCTTAAAAGATCAGATTCAGGTGCATACGGATCTGGCGCATGTTGAAGTCGTTGCGGCGAAGCGCTATATGCAGGAATTGGCAAATAATTTGATTACCAATGCACTGAAATACAACCGCGCAAACGGACAGGTGGAAATCGAACTCACAAAAGAAGAAACGGGCATCAAGCTGATCGTCGAAGACAGCGGGATCGGTATCAGTGAGGAAAATCAGGCACGGGTCTTTGAACGCTTTTATCGGGTAGATGAAGGCAGAGATAAAAAAGTCGGCGGCAGCGGTCTAGGCTTGGCGATCGTCAAGCACATCGTTCATTATTATGAAGGAACCTTGCATATGCACTCTAAATTAGGCATCGGTACGAGAATTACCGTACATTTGCCGATCTTAGCGAAACAGATCGATCATTGAGATGGATCTGTTTTCCTTTTTGTCCATACCGCACACTGTTTGCTTACATATCCATAAGTATAGCGAAGCGCTATAGAAAGGAGTCGATTATGAAACCGATTATTGATATCTCTGTTTATCAGGGAGAAACCGATCTTGCTTTGGCAATGAGTCGAATCGATGGGGTGATCGCACGTTGTTCTTATGGCTGGAGCGCAGGGCAGATCGATGCACAGTGGGCGCATAATGCCAAACAGGCAAATGATTTAGGCATCCCATTGGGGGCATATCACTTTGCTTATGCCCGAAACGAGGAAGAAGCCAAAAAGGAGGCGAAGTTAGCTTTATCCGCGATCAAAGGCTATCGTATCCGCGTCTTGTATTATGATTTAGAATATACGCCGCAGCAGGGGAATCTGAGCAATGAACAGCTGTATGCGATCGCCAAGGCATTCTGTGATGAGATCGAGGCGGTTGGGATCCCGGTCGGGATCTATGCGAATACCGATTGGTTCCGCAATAAATTGACGAATCCCGGATTTGCGGCATGGACGCTGTGGCTGGCTGATTACGGCACCAATTCCGGCTATGATGAATGGAACGGCAAACTGCTCTATGATCCTTTCGATCATGTGCTGCTGCACCAATTTACTTCAAGAGCAAAACAAGGGGTGTTAAAAGGCATTGAGGGAATCCCGTCAGAAGGACTTGATGCGAGCAGCGATCATGGCTGGCTGCAGACATGGAACAAAGACCATGTGTATGAGGAAACGACGGCAGGAGGCACGCCTTCACTTGCGCATCGAATCGGGGAACGGGTTTATTTTGATGTGCTGTTTGCTTCTTCTACTTCGACAACGCCGCTGAAAGCGCTGATTCACAGCGGTACGATCACAAAGATATTGGCAGGAAGAAGAAATCCTTATCTGATCAATGACGGTTCAGGCTGGCTGAATGATGCTTCGATCATTGAGCAGCTGTTTCAGATAGGCGATCAGGTCATGGTCAAGCAGGGCGTTGGCGCCACCTGGGTCAATCAGGTGCCGATCGCAGGCTTTGTCTATCAAAACATCTATACGATCATGGAACTGTCCAATGCTTCGCAGACGGCGGTCATCGGTATAAACGGCAAAGTAACCGGCAGGATCAGCATGGCTTATCTAAAGCGAGCATGATCGATGCAGCCGCTTTCACTTGATCGACTTGCCATAAGAAAAGCGGATCTCGATCATCCGCTTTATTTTTTACATGCCGCAAGCAAACTAAATATTATGGCTCTTTTCGCGTTCTTGTTTCTTACATGGATCGCTTCTTGTCTTTTATTTCTATCCTTTTCTATCCGGATTTTGTGGATATTTGACAAAAAAGTGCAAAAAACGAAGTGAAATTATGTGATTGTCTTGCATAAAATTGCGCTTGTAATTACAATAGAATATAATAGATGACGTTGATAGAGGTGGATGCTTGTGGAATTGAAAAGTAAGAAGCTGAAAGTGAGAAATCTTCCTGAACGTGATTATAAATTGGGAGATATTCAGTCAAAGCCCTATGGATTTATTATTTTCTTTTTATTGCTCGGCATTTATATAGCCTATCGCTCTAATTTGCTGTTTGGCATATTGTTGATCGGGATCTTTCTGTATTATCTGCTGGTCAATAAAAATCAGGTAATGACGGAATTTTATGAAGATTTTGTCGTCTTTTACAATGAGCGTGATCCACAGGAGTGTTATATCGTATTCTGGGATGAGATCGCTTCTTGGACATATGAACGCGGGCGCTTTGATACCGACCGTGTGCATGTATCGCTCAAAAACGGTGAAAAGATCGTCTTTCGCTCGCTTTCTCCAATGAAGATGAAAAAGTATTTCCATCAGAAAGCCGGTAAGGCGGAAGTGCGTAAATCAAAAGTTCACGCATGAACAAATAGGCAGAGAAGAAGTCATACGGCTTCTTTTTTTGTTTATGCTAGTAAAGAGAGAAGTTGCTTTTTTGCTTGATTTAGGATATGATGATAACGCATGTTAGAAATGATAGAAGGAGATTATATGAGTCGTTACGATAGTTATAAAAAGAAAGCGATGGAGCTGTTACAAAGCTCGCGTATGAAATTGTTTGCGGTGATCTTGACACTGAATTTTATTTCGATGTTAAATTCGATGCTTTCCTCTTTTTACAGTGGAAATGACAACTTTAAGATCGTTTCTTTTCTTATTACGGTTGTATTGATCGCCGCTAATTTATATGTATATATGTTATTTTTGCAATTAACGAGAACAAAGACGCTTCGCTTTCGCGCACTGCGCTTAAACGGCGCACAGATACTGGCGATGTTTTTGGTCGCGATCATCTTGGGACTTGGCAATGTGGCGCTGCTGTTTGTGGTGGCTTTGGCGCTGCAATGGATTCCATCGCTGTATGCGGTAGGCGTATTTTTCGTATCGCTTTTGGTCATGATGGTCGAAGCGATCGCGGCCTTTGCGATCAGCGACGGCTATCGCGGTATTTTTAAGATCTGTCTTTCCAGTATCCGCTTTGTCCGCTCTTTTGCCAAAGAGATGTTGCAGGCGGCAGGTGTTTATATTCTGGTCTATCTGACATTGATGGTCGTAACCAATTTACTGACTGCCCAGTTTCTTGAGATCTTAAAGCCAAGCAGCGAAGAGCTGAACGCGATCATGGCAAGCGGCAGTGTGATGTATCATGCTTTGCAATATGAAAAGACCTTGATGATCGGATATGCGCTATTGGGTGTGCAGGCGGTGCAGCTGGTCGTCAATAGTTATCTGTATGCTTATATTTATACATTTTATGCGCTGCTGTATGAAGATGCGAAAGACAATTTCTTTTTGATCGAAGAAGCGCCGTCGCTACAGAAGCGAAAGAAAAAATAAAGTGTTTTATGATCAAAACAGTCGTCAGGCTGTTTTTTTTGTTTGATCAAGCAAAGGCCGCAAGGGCATAAAGCCTTCTGATAAAAAAGGATTATTTTTATAGATATCGGCAAGATGAGCAGTACAGATAAATGCGTTGTAGCCAAACAGTGCATGTCATTTTAGTGCATTTCGATAAATCTTAGGCTAATTTCCGGGATATGGGCACAATTTTGGGCATTCGTTCATATAATGCAGTGTAATCAGTATGTGTTTTCAATGAAGAAGGAGGAAACGGATGAAAACATGGGGTATTTATACACGACAGTTTGCCCGGTTTGCACTGCTCAACCATGTCGAATTGAAGGATAAAAGTCAAATTCACGTTACTTTGGAAGTGAAAGATGAAAACGGACAGGCGATGGGCGGCATGTACCAGGCCGTCATGGGGACAGTTTCAGGAAGAACGCAGCACTATGCGATCCAAGTGGCGGAAAACGGCAGCGGGGAAAGTGTGATCTATGATGTGGATCCGGAGCTGGTCAGCATCTCGATTACGGATGCGTGCGGTGATCCATTGCTGAATCAGGAGCAGTATGCGATCAGTTATTTTGTGGATGGGGTGGAAGCGCAGGAGAACTTTGCGAAATTCACCGTATGCAAGGAAGTGCATGAAGTGCTGATCGTGATGGAACAGCTGCGCTATGCGTCGCTTTCCCTTGTACTGATGCGTCAAAATCCGATCGGCGATACGATTTCGCATGAGGAAGACGAAGTGTTTACTTATACGCTGCATACACCGACCCGGGATATTTGCATGACGTTAGACTGCCGGAATGACTGGCGTGCGGAATGCAAGGGTCTCATGCAGGGCGTATATGAATTGTGTGATGAAAATGTATATGAGGGAGAAGTGTGTCATTATTTAGATGGTGAAGTCAGCGACTGCCGCTTTTTATTAGAAGGGGATCATACGCTGGTAATCAATGAAGTGATGACGCATTGTTCGATCTTGACGGTGCGCTTTGCTTCGGATTGTGAGGAAAGCGAAACACGGGTGCATATCGTAAGCAGCGATCACTGCTTTGATGAGTGGTTTACGCTGTGCAGAGAAAATCATTATCTGCTGGAACTGGATGATCTGCCAAACGGTGTTTACAGCATCCAAAGCGATGATGATGGTTTATGTTATCAGGTGGACTGTGATCGGGTCAAGGAAAACTATGCGTTATTGCGCTTAGAGGGCGGCGAGCATCTGATCGAGCTGATCCGCTGTGATCATACGCCTGCCGATATGCAGGGGAATTTGAAGATCCGCAAATTTATCAGGGACGAATATGGGCTGGAGGTGGATCCGGCCTGCGATGAAGCATTTGCGGTGCGTGTGTGCGGATGTGGGAAAGACGATGTTTATTATCTGAACGCATCTAACAGCTGGAGCGTGGATATCGGCTGTTTATGTGCAGGCACTTATACGATCGAGGAACAGTGTGATTGTGAATATGAAGTGAATTATCGGATCAACCGCGGTCGCATGCAAAGTGAAGCATGTGTGGAAATCGATCCGGAATGCCGCACGCTTGTAGAGATCATCAACGAACGGAAAGCGAGCGGAAAACTGATCATCAGCAAGTATGTGATGAAAGAGGACGGGTGCTGGCATCGTCCAGATGAAGCCGATGTATTCTATTTTTCCCTGCGAGGATTTGATTATCGCAATATGATCACATTAAACTGTGAAAACAACTGGTATGCGGTCATTGACCATTTGTGCCCGGGCTGTTATGAATTGAAGGAACACGGCAGCTGCGATGAGGTCTGCTTCAGTGTCGATCACGGCTGTATGCAAAATCATGGCAGGGTTTGTTTAGAGGGCGGTGACTGTAAAGAGATCGCGGTCTATAATCGAAACAAAGGGCAGCGTTATGGCAGCTTGAGCGTATCAAAATGGATCAATACGGCATGCGGCGATCTGGTAAGACCGGATACCACCCAGCGTTATGAGGTCATCGTGGAAAGCGATCATCAGATGTATTCACTCTGTCTGCATGCGGGCAATGGCTTCTGTGCCCTTTTGGATCGTTTGGAGGAAGGCTGCTACCGCATCAGTGAGCTGCATGAAGAAGCGCAATATGTGGTAAATGGCAAAGCGCTTCCGAAAGGAGAATGCGCGAGCGTCATGGTGTGCGGCAATGATCATGAGGTGGCGATCATCAACGAAGAAACGCCGCGGGCTGCATTGCAGATCGAAGCGCTGTTTGTGGATGGCGATGGCAATACCTGTGAAATGGGAGAAGCGCTGCGCGTATGCTTACAATCCTGTGCATATGAGGAAGAAATCGAATTGAATGAAGACAACAACTGGTGCATGTGTTTGACGGACCTGCCGCAAGGAACCTATCGCATTACCCAGCTGAGCGATAATGGCTGTTTGGTTCGCTATGTGGTAGAGGGCGTATGTCGGCCTTATGCGAATGTGGTCGTCAAAGACAGTGATGTGCATGTCGTACTGGAAAATCAGATGCCGTGCTGCGCACAGCGGGTAACGCTGCGTAAATTCGTGAGTGATGGCGAACGTCGTTTCACCCCGAAAGAGGAAAGCTATCATCTGCGCATCTACAACAAATGCTTTGATGCGGCGATCACTTTGCATGCGGATAACGGATATTGTTATGTCTTGCACGATATGCAGCAGGGCACTTACTATGTAGAAGAAGACGGCTGTGATTTCGACATGTATGTAAACAATGCGCCAAGCGATCATACTTTTACAGTAGGACAGGAAGATGTGAAAGTCGATATCGTCAATTATTTGGAAACCAAGACCCGCGTATGCTTTGAACAGCGGTTGGTCGATGAAAACGGCTGCGCCTTGCCGCTGTGTGATCCAAGTACCTTCTATCTGCGCTCACAGGAGGAAGAGTGCTGCTTTACGCTCAGCGCCGACAATGATTTTGAACAGTGCATGCTTCTGCGTAGCGGGGTCTATGAGATCGCGGAGGAGAACGATTTGGATATTACGCTGTGCATCAATGGCAAAGAGAGCAGTTCCGGCCGCTTTGAGGTGGGAAATCGACCGCTTTCGATCCAGATCATTGCGCACTGCTGTCTGCGTCACACGCTGTGTGTAGAAAAATGGATCCGTCATAACGGCATGCTGCGGCGCCCAATGCAGGATGAATGCTTTGAAATCTGTCTGATCGCGGAAAACGGCATGAAGCAGTATGCGACCATGGATGCCGGCAGCGGCTGGTGTGCGGTATTTGATGATCTGGAGCAGGGCTGCTATGAGATCAAAGAAGGGATGGATGACTGCTATGACGCTTCATTCATCATCAATGGCAAAGAGCAGGAAATGGGTACCTTTGCATTAAGCGATCATGATCTGGATATCATGCTCATCAACACGCCGTTAGCGGAAGCAGCGCCGGAATATACGCTCACCCTATGCAAGCGGATCGATGGTGCCGGCTGTCCTGATGAAAAGGAAACCTTCCATTTTGTCATAAGCGGCATGCGTGAAGAGCAGGTAACGCTGGATGCGAAAAACCAGTTTGAGGCAAAGCTGCGTTTACCGAAAGGGGAATATCAGATCAAAGAAGAAAATGCTGATCCGATGCAGGTAACGTATTATCTCAACGGACAGCAGTTAGCCAAGGGGGCATTCCACTTAAAAGGCAATTCTTCTTTGGTGGCATTAAATGAACGGCCGAAAGAGGTAGGCAATTTGCATTTGCGGGCCTTTGCAATAGATGAAGAAGGCAATGAGAGCGCCTTGGATGTTTCAAAGATCGAGGTACAGATCGAAGGCATCGGCACTTCTAAGACGATAACCTTAAAAGCGATGGAAGGCTTTGCCCAAAGCGTCGCTTTAGAGAAAGGCCGTTATGAAGTAAGTGCGCAGTCACTAGAGCAGTATGAAAAACGGAACTATCGTATCGACGGGGGCAAGCTTCGCTCTTATGCGTTCATCTGCATGCGTGATGAGGATATTTCGGTAGAGATCATTTACAGCAAGATGAAAGGCAGTTCGCTGCAGATCAGCAAATTCATCAAAGATGAAGCATGCGGCTGTTTGATCAAGCCACAGGAGCAGGAGGTATTTCAGGTAGAGGTCAGCGGTGAGATGCGCAAGACGCTGATCCTTTCCTCCAGCAATCATTGGAGCGAAACGCTGCATGATCTGCGCAGCGGTGATTATTTGATCAGTGAAACGGGCAGCGATCGTTATTTGACCACGTATCTGGTAGACGGCGTGTATCAGGAAAACGGTCATGTGCGTTTGGGGGATGGTCATCATCAGGTGCAGATCATCAATACGCCGATCGCCCAAAGCGGCAGCATCACCTTGACCAAGCGCTTGCGTGGAGCGGGGAATACGCTCATTGAACCGACGCGCCGCGATCGTTTCGTGTTTATGGTAGAGGGCGATCAGTATCGGGAAGAAGTGATCTTGGATCGAAGCAATGCGTTCCAAAGCGTATTGGAAGATCTGCCGGCCGGTGTTTACACGATACGGGAAGCGCAAGGGGGACGCGTTACGTATCTGATCGATGGGGAAGATGTGGGCAGCATCGCCCAGATCAGCGTACAAAGTGACAAGCATCAGGTCATTGCGATCAATGAATCCCGCAGCGGCGGACAGCTACGCATCGATAAGGTCATGCGCCGTCTGGACGGTACTTTAGCGCGGCCGCAAACGGATCAGCGTTTTACCGTTCATATCACCCGTTCCGGATTTAGTGAATTTTATGAACTGAATGAAGCCAATAACTGGATCTTGGAGCTGTCGCTGGATAATGGTTTATATGTGGTAAATGAGATCGGCGGCGCTTATGACACCACTTATATTTTAGATGGTCAGGGAGAGACGAGCTTTGGCAATGTGCAGATCCAGGATGATGTGCACTACTTGCAGATCATCAATACCGAAAGGCGCACTGCCACCGGCAGTATCGCTTTAAGCAAAAAGGTGCGTGATGAAAACGGTGTTTTACAAGATCCGCCGATATCTGCATCATATGACTTTCTGATCAGCGCGCCGCGCTTTCAGGAAACGGTAACGCTTGATCAAAGCAATCGTTTCCGGATGGTTTTGAACAATCTGGAGCCGCGCACGTATGTGATCAGCGAACAGGGAGAAGAAGCCAGCTTTATCATTGACGGCGGGTATGAGGTGGATTTTGCCAATGTGCAGGTAAACGGCGATGCCCATACGGTACTTGTGATCAACGCCATGCCGGCATTTGGCAATTTGCGGCTGGAAAAAGTGATGCGTTCGCCGCAAGGCGTGCTCGTTTCACCGCAAAGCGATCAAAGCTTTGAGATCCACATTTCCAAGGCGGGCTACAATGAATACTTTGTCTTAAATGAAGCGAATCAGTGGCGTTTACAGCTGCAGTTAGAGCCGGGAACGTATCATATTCGTGAAAACGATGATCGCTATGAGACTACGTATGTGATCGATGGACAAAGTGAAGTGAGCTATGCCAATGTAACGATCGACGCGCAAGTCCATGATGTGCAGATCATCAACACGCAGCGAAGCACCAATCTGCATATCAGCAAGACGATCAGAAGCGCTGCCGGCGATATTCGCACGCCTTCTGATGAGCAAAGCTTCCGTGTGCATATCAGCGCGTCCGGCTTTAATGAGTTCTATGATCTGAATGCGAATAATTATTTTGCCTTGGATCTGACGCTGCCAGATGGGCAGTATGTCATAAATGAAGTAAGCGGCGGTTATGATACGACCTATATCGTCGATGGACAAAGTGAGGTCGGCTATGCGAACGTAACCATTCAAGGGGATAATCACAATGTCCAGATCATCAACAATGAGCAAAGCGGCGGCGGCAGTCTGCTGATCAGCAAGTATGTGAAAGCGGCAGACGGCACTTATACTCGGCCAAGTGCCACTGACAGCTTTGAAGTGACGTTGTCATCGGAAAACTTTTATCAGATCTATACGCTCAACGCTGACAATCTGTTCACGGAAACGATCGATCATTTGCCGGCCGGCATCTATGATGTGGTGGAAAGCGGATCTGCGTCTGACACGGTACGCTATGTGGTGGACAGCGGCGCCGCCGGCGACAATGCCCGCTTTGTCATCAATAACAGCGCGCACACGGTGCGGATCTTAAACGAACGCGGCAGTTCGCAAAGTTCGATCCAGCTGCTGAAGTTTATCCGCCGCGGCGACGATTATGTAAAGCCGCAACCTGAGGAAGTTTTTACGGTGCGGATCAGCGGCGCCTATGAAACGGATGTGATCTTAGATGCTTCCAATAACTGGGACTATACGCTGCAGGATCTGCCGCAGGGCGATTATAAAGTAGAGGAGATCAGCGGACGTTATCCGATCGTACGCTATTCCTTAAACGGCGGCAATCCACTTCCGGTATGTGAATTTACCATCGTCTCTGACAGCCGCTACCTGGTCGGCATCATCAACCGGGAAAGCAGCGTCAATGCCACGACCGTAAAAATGGTATTGGAATAAGCGATAAACAACATCGACAAGCAGAAAGCAGGCACGGTCTAAAAGACTGTGCTTTGCTTTTGATCGGTTTGCATGCCTGCTGATACTGTATGAGGAAGTAAGAGCACGGTGCTTGATTTACCATATAGGTGCACTTCTAATAGGATGACGCTGGCAAAGGACATAGAAAATCGTGCAAAAATTCACAAGTTTTCAGAGGCTTGATGAGATTTCAGACAAAAACTCGTAAAATCATCGGATTTTCCTTTTACAAACGAAGTGAAAAGTTTTATAATAAATAAGGACATTATTCAAGGAGGAATTAAGATGACAAAACAGTTTATGTCAATGGACGGTAATACCGCAACAGCACATTGTGCCTATGCGTTTACCGAACTAAGCGCGATCTATCCGATCACTCCGTCCTCACCGATGGCGGAAGTGGTAGATGTTTGGGCTTCTCAGGGCCGTAAAAACATCTTCGGAAGCATTGTCAAGGTTGCGGAATTACAATCTGAAGGCGGTGCTGCCGGTGCGGTACATGGCGCTTTGCAGGCAGGCACGTTGTCGACTACGTTTACCGCGTCTCAGGGTCTGCTGCTGATGATTCCAAACATCTATAAAATGGTAGGGGAATTGTTGCCGGGCGTACTGCATGTATCCGCTCGTGCACTGGCGAGCCGCGCCTTAAATATCTTCGGCGATCACGAAGATATCTATGCTTGCCGTCAGACCGGTATCTGCATGCTTTGTTCTCATTCCGTACAGGAAGCGATGGACTTGGCAGGCGTTGCCCATTTGTCCGCAATCAAGGCAAGCGTTCCGTTCATGCATTTCTTTGATGGATTCCGTACTTCTCACGAGATCCAGAAAATCGAAGTGATGGATACCGATGTATTCAAAGACATGGTGGATAAAGAAGCGCTTGCGGCTTATCGCAAACGCGCATTGAACCCGCATACCAATCCGGTAACCCGCGGCGGTGCGGAAAACGATGATATCTTCTTCCAGGGGGTAGAAGCCCGCAATGAACACTTTGCGAAAGTGCCGGATATCGTTGCGGATTACATGAAACAGATTTCCGAAATCACCGGTCGTCATTATGCACCGTTCACTTATTATGGTGCAGAAGATGCAGAACGCATCATCATCGCGATGGGTTCGGTAACCGAAGCTGCGAAAGAAACGATCGACGCGTTAATGGCAAACGGCGAAAAAGTCGGTATGATCAAAGTGCATCTGTATCGTCCGTTCTCAGTGAAATATCTGTTGGACGTACTGCCATCCAGCGTAAAACACATCGCTGTACTGGACCGCACCAAAGAAACCGGCGCAACCGGCGAACCGCTGTACTTGGATGTACTGGCGGCATTAAAAGATCGCAAAGATCTGCGCATCATCGGCGGGCGTTATGGTTTAGGTTCAAAAGATACACAGCCTTACCACATCAAAGCGGTATTCGATCATCTGAAAGAAGCAGAACTGATCAATGGCTTTACCATCGGTATCAATGACGATGTAACGCATTTATCATTGCCGTATGATGAAACGTTTAACGTAACCGGAGACTATACTTCTTGTCTGTTCTGGGGTCTTGGATCTGACGGTACGGTTTCTGCCAATAAATCGACGATCAAGATCATCGGTGATAATACGGATCAGTATGCACAGGCTTACTTTGCATATGACTCTAAGAAAGCCGGCGGCGTTACGCGTTCACATCTGCGTTTCGGACATTCACCGATCCATTCTACTTACTATATCAACAATGCGGACTTCATCTCCTGTTCATTAGATGCTTACATGTTCAAATATGACATGGTAAGAAATCTGAAGGACGGCGGTACGTTCCTGTTGAATACGACTTTCTCCAAAGACGAGATCGTAGAACATATGCCAAACCGCATGAAAGCGCAGTTGGCGAAAAAACACGCAAAATTCTACATCATCAATGCGACGCAGATCGCTGCGGAAATCGGTATGGGACGCCGTACGAACACGATCTTACAGTCTGCTTTCTTCGCATTGAACGAACAGATCATGCCGTTAGAACAGTCGCTTGATCTGATGAAGCAGTTTGCGAAAAAATCTTACAGCAAAAAAGGCGATGCGATCGTGCAGCTGAACTACAAAGCGATCGATGCCGGAAAAGACGGCATGGTGGAAGTAAGCGTAGATCCGTCTTGGGCAGATCTTCCTTATGATGCAAGCCGCAAATTGACCGGCGATGAATATTTTGATAATCATGTTGCGGTAATCAACGGTTTGGAAGGCTATGACATGCCAGTCAGCGCTTTCACGAAATACAATCTGCTGGACGGCAGTATCCGCAACAATGTCGCATTTGAAGAAAAACGTACCATTGCGGTACAGGTACCGACATGGCATCCGGAAAACTGTATCCAGTGCGGCATCTGTTCCTTCGTATGTCCGCACGCAACGATTCGTCCATTCTTATTAACGGATGAAGAAGTGGCAAATGCGCCGATGGAATTCAAGTCGCTGCCGGCAATGGGCAAAGGCGTTGAAAACATGAAATATCGGATCCAGGTATCTCCGGCAAACTGTGTCGGATGCGGCCTCTGCGTTGTGGAATGTCCGGGCAAAGCCGGCAATAAAGCGCTGGAAATGGTAGATATCAATGAAAAACTGGATCAGGAGCCGTTAGCAGACTACCTGTTCAAGCATACGGAATACAAGACCGACTACTTCCCGGTAGATACGGTAAAAGGTTCTCAGTTCGCAATGCCTTACTTTGAAGTATCCGGGGCATGTCCGGGATGTGGTGAAACACCGTACTACAAACTGGTATCACAGTTATTCGGACGCGATATGTTGGTTGCCAATGCGACAGGATGTTCGATGATCTACTGTTCTTCAACTCCTTCTACACCGTTTGTCAATGACAAAAACGGCGAAGGTGTGGCATGGGCGAACTCGCTGTTTGAAGACAATGCGGAATTCGGTTATGGTATGGCTTTGGCACAGACCTATAAAGAAGGACGTATCTTGGAAACGATGGAAAACAACATGGACAATGTGGAACCGGCATTGAAAGAAGCGTTTGAAGCATATATTGCGGCGCACAACGACCGTGATGCACAGCGCGCCGTAGCACCGACCATCAAAGAGCTGGCCGCAAAATCTGATATTGAAGCGGTAAAGGCATTAGTGGATGAAGATCTGGTATCGAAATCCATCTGGATCGTCGGCGGCGATGGCTGGGCTTATGACATCGGATACGGCGGTTTGGATCATGTGATCGCCAACAACCTGAATGTCAATGTATTGGTATTGGATACCGAAGTGTACTCTAACACCGGCGGTCAGTCCTCTAAATCCTCTCAGGCATCTTCGATCGCGAAGTTTGCGGCTGGCGGTAAAGCGACAGCGAAGAAAGATCTGGGACAGATCGCAATGGCTTATGGACATGTCTATGTCGCACAGATCTCCATGGGTGCCAACAAGGCGCAGACCTTAAAGGCATTAAAAGAAGCGGAAAGCTATGATGGACCATCTTTGATCATCGCTTACTCGCCTTGTGCAGAACACGGTATCAAGGGCGGCTTGGCAAACCATCAAAGAACACAGGCCAAAGCGGTAGAATGCGGATATGTAGATCTGTACCGTTTCGATCCAAGAAAAGAACAGCCTTTGACGATCGATTCTAAAGAACCGGATTATGACAAGTTCAATGACTTCATCATGAGCGAAACACGGTACGCACAGTTACCGAAGCTGAAAGGTGAAAAAGCATACGAATTGTTTGAAAAGACAAAACAGGATGCACAGAAACGTCATAAACGTCTGGTACATTTAGCACAGAATCAGTAAATAGGATAAAGAAGCGTTTGGGTAACTCTTGCGCTTCTTTTCTTTTTATGCGGAAGGTGCATTTTTCATCGCTTTTGATGATCCTTGCAGAAACACACTTGTGCTTATTCCTTTTGATTGCTACAATAAGGAAGAATGAAAAGTCGGAAAGGAAAAAATATATGAATATAGACGTTATCGGTAAGAAAGACGGATTTGTAATTCGTCTAGCTAAAGCAGAAGATGCGATTGATTATTACGAACAGAATTATTGTCCTTTAGACAAGGAAGTGGCACGACTGACTGGCTGCAAAGAAGCGTTTTCAAAGGAAGAAGTCATATCCTTTTTCATGAAATCGCTTGAGGAAGATGATCGGTATTTCTTTTTGATTATAGCACCTAATGGAGAAATCATAGGAGAAAGCGTAATCAATGAAATTGATTGGGATTTGAAGTGTGCTAATTTTCGTATTGGTCTTTATCGTCAAACGGAAAGGGGAAAAGGTATTGGTACATGGGCAACGGAAATTACACGCGATTTTGCTTTTGAAGTGTTAAAACTACATCGTTTAGAATTAGATGTATATTCATTTAATGCCAGAGCTGAAAAAGTATACTTAAAAGCAGGGTTTCAGCGAGAAGGTGTTTTAAGAGATGCCGTTTTAGATGGAGAGAAGTATGCAGATGATATTTTAATGTCGATTTTAGAAAGTGAATGGAAGGAATTGAAAAAAGCAGAATAACTAAGCCTAGTATGTAGGTGGTGCAGAACAAAATAGTATGAAAAAATCAATTAGCTAAGAAGGTGCATTTTTCATTGCTTTTGATTGACAATTCACGGCTTAGATGATATGCTTTCTACGTTATCAAACAAAGCGATGAGAAAGGATAAGTACCGTGATCGGACTGCTCATGCAGAGAGGAAGTGGCTGGTGAAAACTTCTTGGGAGCGATGATGGGAAGCTGCTTTTTGAGCTTTGCGCAAACGTCTGGCGTTATAGACAAGTGAGGGCATATCAGATAAACTGATATGAACTAGGATGGTACCGCGATGATTCGTTCCTAGAGGAGCGGATCTTTTTTATTGTAAAACAGGAGGAAACAGATGAAACAGCTAACAGGAAATCAGATCAGAAAAATGTTTTTGGATTACTTTGCTTCCAAAGGACACATGGTGGAACCGGGAGCGAGCTTAGTACCGCACAATGATCCTACACTGCTTTGGATCAATTCCGGGGTTGCGGCATTAAAAAAATATTTTGACGGCAGCGAGAAGCCAAAATGTAACCGCATCACCAATGCGCAGAAATCGATCCGTACCAACGATATTGAAAATGTCGGCAAGACGGCACGGCATCATACGTTTTTTGAAATGCTCGGTAATTTTTCCATCGGCGATTATTTTAAGCCGGAAGCGATCCATTTCGCATGGGAGTTTCTGACCGGTGAACAATGGATGGCGATCCCTAAGGAAAAACTGTATATTTCCGTTTATACGGACGATCAGGTTGCTTATGATGTATGGACGAAGGAATGCGGGGTCGATCCAAGCCATATCTTAAAGACAGATGATAATTTCTGGGAGATTGGAGAAGGGCCGGGCGGACCGGATTCAGAGATCTTTTTTGACCGTGGAGAAGCATTCGATCCGCAAGGGCTGGGTGAAAAGCTGTTCTTTGAAGAACTGGAAAACGATCGCTATATTGAAGTGTGGAATGTCGTATTTTCACAATATGACTGTAAGCCGGAACTGCCAAGAAGCTCCTACAAAGAACTGCCGCAGAAGAACATTGATACCGGCATGGGCTTAGAGCGTTTGACTTGTCTTGTGCAGGGCGGGGAAACCAATTTCGATACGGATCTGTTTTTACCGATCATTCATGCGACGGAACGCTTCAGCAATATCACTTACGCGCAGGATAAGATGGCGTATCGGGTCATTGCCGATCATATCCGCACGGTAACCTTTGCATTAGCAGACGGCGCGTTATTCTCCAATGAGGGACGCGGCTATGTATTGCGACGGGTACTGCGGCGGGCAGTGCGCTTTGGCCGTCGTTTACAGATCAAAGGCGCTTTCATGTATCAGCTGGTACCGGTCGTTTATGAGATCATGAAGGATTTTTATCCTTACATCGGTGAAAAGATCGAATACATCCAGAAATTAGTGAAAGCGGAAGAAGAGCGTTTCCATGCGACGCTGGCTGATGGTGAAAAACTGCTGAGCGAAGTGATGGGGCAGGCGAAAGATCATCGTATTGACGGTGCGACGGCATTCAAGCTATATGATACCTATGGCTTCCCGATGGAATTGACGTTGGAGATCGCTGAGGAAAACGGCTTTACAGTGGATAAGGAAGGCTTCGACAAAGAGATGGCAAAACAGCGGGAAATGGCGAAAAATGCGCGTGAAGAGGTACAGTCCATGGCTTCTCAGTCTAAGGATCTGATGGATTTTACCGATGAAAGCACGTATGAGGGATATGAACAGTTTGCCTGCGAGGCAAAGGTGATCGCCCTTTTCCAAAACGGGGCAAAGGTCGATGCATTGACAGACGAAGGTGATGTGATCTTAGATCATACGGTTTGTTATGCGGAAAGCGGCGGCCAGATCGCGGACAGCGGAGTGATGGAAAATGATCATTTCCATGCGGTGATAAACGATGTGAAAAAAGCGCCGCATAAGCAGCATCTGCATCATATTCAGATCGAAAAAGGAACCTTACGGGTCGGTGATGCGATCCATGTCGCCATTGATGAAACCAAGCGGAAATTGACAACAGCCAATCATTCCTGCACACACTTGTTGCAAAGTGCCTTAAAAGCCGTGGTCGGTACGCACATCCAGCAGGCAGGTTCTTATGTATGCGATGAATATCTGCGTTTTGACTTCACCCATTTTGAAAAAGTCAAAGAAGAACAGTTGGAAGAGATCGAAAAGCTGGTCAATCGCTTTATTTTAGAGCATCATGCGGTCAGTGTTTCCTATCTGCCGATCGAAGAGGCGAAAAAGACCGGAGCGACGGCGCTGTTTGACGAAAAATACGGTGATATCGTACGTATCGTAACGATGGGCGATGTATCAAAAGAGTTTTGCGGCGGCTGCCATGTGAGCAATACCGCGGATATCGGTATCTGCAAGATCGTATCTGAGGAGAGCATCGGTTCCGGTATCCGTCGTATTACGGCAAAGACCGGCTATCATGCGTATGAGGAATATCATGCGATGGAACATACGATGAAGCGGATGAGCGCGCAGTTGAAGTTAAACAGCATCAACAAGCTGGAAGACAAGGTTGCCCAAATGGCTGAAGAAATCAGTCAGCTCAAGAAAGATAACGCTGCTTTGCACGCTTCGATCAATGCGGCAGGGGCAAAGGCGCTGGCTGCTGAAATGGTTGAAGTAAATGGTCTGCACGTATTGGTAAAAGAAGTGCGCGGCATAGATAACTTAAAAGATCTGGCAGCTTCCTTAAAGGATCAGAAAGCAAACAGCATCGTCTTTTTAGCACAGGCAAACGGCGATAAGGTCATCTTTGCGGCTGCGGCGGATCAAGGTGCATTAGCAAGCGGCGTGCATTGTGGCAATTTGGTCAAAGAAGCGGCGGTAATCTGTGATGGAAACGGCGGCGGTCGTCCTGATCTGGCACAGGCCGGCGGTAAAAATGCAGGCGCTTTGGCACAGGCATTACAGGTAATTCAAAATAAACTCGGTTTGCCACTTTAATTTTTAATCGAATTAGGGTACAATATACCATATAGGAAAAGGGGGTAATACCATGAAGGATATTACTGAAACGATGTCATTCAAATCTGACGAGATCAGACGTGACAACATCAAGCATGTATTGCGTTTGGTAAAAGAGGCTTTGGATGAAAGAGGTTATAATTCGGTCAATCAGCTGGCCGGCTATCTGATCTCCAATGATCCGGCTTACATATCCAGTCATAACAACGCCCGTTCCATTATCCAAAGCGTGGAGCGCTATGAGATCATCGAGGAACTAGTGCGTTCCTATTTGGAAGAAGAGTAATGCGCGTACTGGGCTTGGATTTAGGGAGTGTAACCTGCGGTGTAGCTGTCAGCGATATGATGGGCATGGTAGCGCGTGGGGTATTGACCTTGCGCTTTCCCGCAGATGATTATGCGAAGGCCGCTGAACTGGTCAAAGAACAGATCGAGGAATTTCAGGTGAAAACGGTCGTGCTGGGCTTGCCTAAGCATATGAACGGCGATATCGGAATTCGCGGTGAGATCTGCATCGCATTCAAGGAAAGATTAGAGGCATATGGGGTGGAGGTCGTTCTTTGGGATGAACGTTTGACGACGGTTGCGGCAAGTCGGATCCTGATTGCGGCAGATGTATCGCGAAAAAAACGGAAAAAAGTAATCGACCAAATGGCCGCTGTGCAGATTTTACAGAGTTATTTAGACAGAAAAGGGTAAAAGGGCGATACGCCCTTTCTTTTTAAGCAAACATCGAACTGATAGGAGGATATACGAATGCTGGAAAGTAATACTTTATTTGTGACAGACGAAGATGGCAATGAAATGGAAATGGAGATCTTATTCACGTTTGAAGATGATGAACAGAAGCGTAAATATGTCGTATTCTGTGATCCGCAGCAGGAAGAGGAAGTATTCGCCTCTGCTTATGATGATGACGGACATTTGATGCCGGTGGAAACACAGGAGGAATGGGATATGATCGAAGAAGTGATAGGAGCGTTCAGTGAAGAACATGAAGAAGCTTAAAGAACAAATCATGTCGATGAAGCGCATCTATTTGGTTTTAGCAGGCGCAGTGATCGTTTTATTGATCGCTTGCATTACAATCGTGCTGCTTTATCAAAATGCGCTGCGTCCGGTTTCATCAAAGTCCAAAGAAGTACAGTTTGAGATCAAAGAAGCGGAAACGATGGACAGCGTGCTGACGCGTTTAGAGGAAGAAGGCATCATCAAAAGTGCGGCTTTTGCGAAGTGGTATGTGAAATTTCATGATGCCGGGCATATCAAGGCAGGGACATTCGTATTGGATACAAGTTGGGATACAGCGGAAGTATTGGCTTATTTGAACGATGCGAATGCGGCTTTGGCAAAGCAGGCGACGATCACGCTGCCGGAAGGAATCTGGGCAAAGGAAATCGCCGCCAAGATCAGTGAAGAGACCAGTGTGTCAAAAGAGGAACTGCTGGCGCTTTGGAATGATGAGACGTTTTTGAAAAAGATGATCGAGCAGTATGACTTTTTAGATGAATCGATCTTAAACGATGCTTATCGGGTCAAACTGGAAGGCTATTTGTATCCGGAAACATACAGTTTCTTAAAAGAGAGCAGTGCGGAAGAAATAACGGTGGGTCTGTTGGATGAATTTGACAAGATCTATCAGGAATATCGGAAAGACTTTGAAAAAAGCAGTCTGTCAACGCATGAAATCGTAATACTGGCTTCGATGATCCAGTTTGAAGCAAGCAAGGCTGAGGACATGTATTTGGTATCGGGTGTGTTCTATAACCGTTTAGGCATCGATATGCCGTTACAGTCATCGGTAACGGTGTGCTATGCGCTTTATGATGATTTTGCGCATGCATCGGATTGTGAAACGAATGCGGATATCGACAGTCCTTATAATACTTATCAACATAACGGCTTGCCGATCGGACCGATCTTGAATCCGGGCAAGGTTGCCATTGATGCGGCTTTGCATCCGCAGGAAAGCGATTATCTGTATTTTATCGCCGATATATATGGAGATGGCACCGTGTATTATGCCAAGACGTTTGAAGAACACAGCGCTTTGGTAGCGAAGTATCTGAATCAGTGAAAGCAGGTGTAAGGGATGAAAAACAAACCGATCCTGATTGGAATCGCGGGGGGCAGCGCTTCTGGCAAATCGTCGATCTCCAAACAGTTGAAAGAAGCTTTTGAATATACGAAATCAGTCGTGATCATCAGGCAGGATGATTATTATAAAGATCAAAGCGAAAAAACAATGGAAGAACGGGTAAAGACGAATTATGATCACCCTTTCGCTTTTGATAATGATCTGTTGGTACTGCATATTCAGGAATTGTTGCAGCGGCATGCCATCTTAAAGCCGACTTATGATTTTGTTCACCATACGCGCAGTGAGCTCGTGGAAAATGTGCAGCCATGCGATGTCGTCGTGTTAGAAGGATTATTTGTGCTGGAAGATGAAGAACTGCGCAATTTATGCGATATTAAGATTTTTGTGGATACCGATGCGGATCTGCGTTTTATCCGCCGTTTGGTAAGAGATGTGAAAAAGCGCGGCCGAACCTTGGAATCTGTCGTAGAGCAGTATACGACGACCGTGCGGGATATGCACAATCTCTTTGTTGAGCCAAGCAAGCGCTATGCGGATCTGATCATACCGGAGGGCGGACACAATGTCGTGGCGATCGATCTGCTGATCACAAAAATCAGCAGCATCATTGATAAAAGAGCATAAAGTGTGGTATAATACCACGCGTACGAATAGGAGTGAACAACGTGACTCAAGGTAAGAAAATTTTAGTAACAAAAGAAGGTTTAGATGAGCTCTTAAAAGAACAGGAAAATCTGATCCATGTCGTTCGTCAGGAAGTTATACAGGAGCTGCAGGAAGCGCGTGCACAGGGCGACTTGTCGGAAAATGCCGATTATGATGCGGCGCGGGATCGTCAGGCACGGGTGGAAGCGCGTATCCGGGAACTGGAAGTCATGCTTGCCAATGTCGAACTGATCGATGAATCGCCAAAAGGCAACAATAAGGTGGTAAAGCTGGGAAGTACGGTGCGCATCTTAGATCTGGAAAGCAACGAAGAGGAAGAATATACGATCGTAGGATCGATCGAATCAGATCCTTTTACCGGCAGACTTTCTAACATTTCACCGCTGGCAATGGCATTGATGGATCATAAGGCGGGACAGGTCGTGCATGTGGAGCATGTCGATGAACCTTATGATGTCAAGATCCTCGAATTAAAATAAGCGATCGTGTGTGAAAACAACCGTTATGATGAAAAAAGGGCAAACCGAGAGGTTTCCCTTTTTTAACGTAAAGAGATGAATCAATGGGCAAGCATAGGCGGTTCTTTTTCCGGTTTCAAAATGACATCACGTTCACAGGCAATGAGCACATCGCCGCTTTGTAAGATCGTCGTGCCGTCCGGCACAAAATAGTCATCGTTTCGTCTGATGAGAATGATCAAGAATTTTGCGGTATCCATGTCTGCCAAAGGAGAACCGATCCACTGTTTATGTTTGGATAATGGGATTTCTTCCATCTCCAGCTGTATTCCGTTTTCTCGATTGGTGGTTACTAAAACCAAATGATCATGATAGAGCAGTTTTGTTGCACCATCCGGAACAAAGGCTTCATTACCGCGTTTTAATAAGACTGCGATCATTTCCGGCGGCATTTCGATCTCCTGCAGCGTTTTATCGATCCAAGGATGATGACGGCTGATCTGTACATGAATGAGCTGCATGGCGGTTTCTTCCAGATAGTCGTTGAACGTGCGGGAAGTATCGTTGCTTTCATCAATGACATTGAGCCATTTGGCGGCCTTTGGCAGCAGCATGCCCTGTAAGGTGATCGACAACAAAGAAACGATCATCACGATATGAAAAATGTCAAAATCGGTATAGGCAGGAGAGAGCACCGCGACGATCGCGAAAACGATCGAAGCAGCCCCACGCAAGCCGCACCAGGATAAAAACAGTTTTTCTTTGATGCTTAATGAAAAAGGAATCAGACAGAGAAAGACGGCGATCGGACGTGCGAAGAAGGTAAGCGCCAAAAAGATGATCAAGGCGCTGAAGATCGCGTCCGGTAACTGTGAAGGAAAAGAAAGCAGTCCCAGCATGAAGAATAAAACGATCTGCATCATCGAAGAAATCGAATCAAAGAAATGGATCTGTTCAGCTTTCTGCGGGAGCTTGCAGTTGCCAAGGATCACCCCGCAGAGGTAGACGCTCAAAAAGCCGTTTCCTTTGATCAATGAAGCAAACGCATAAGCGAGGATGACAAAAGCAGCCAATAAAATGCTGTTTAAGCCGCTTTCTTTGATCTTGAGAAAACGAAATACCAAAAGCGTACAGCCGGCAATGAGAATACCGCTGCCGATGCCGAGCAGGATCTGCTGGAGCGACAAGAAGAAAATCGAGGTCTCACTGCCGCTTAACAATGATAAAGCGATCATGGTCAACAGATAGGCAAAAGGATCATTGCTGCCGCTTTCCATCTCCAAGATCGGCGCCAATCCCGCTTTGAGGTTCAGTTTTTTCATACGCAGAATACTGAATACACTGGCGGCATCGGTAGAAGCGAGCACCGAAGCGATCAAAAATGATTCTAACCATGAAAACGGCAGTAAAGCATAACAGATCGCTGCTAATGCCAGTGCGCTGATGACGATACCTGCGGTCGCCAATAATGAGGCTTGGGCGATAAAAGGACGCGCCGCTTTCAGATTCAAACAAAAACCGCCGTAAAACATGATAAAGATCAAAGCGAGATAACTGACATTCTCCGCCAGTGCATAATCATCAAAATGAATCTGAAAGAAGCCGTCGCTTCCAAATGCCATGCCCAGCAGTAAAAAGACGACCAGCGCCGGCATGCCGATGCGCACCGATAATTTAGAAAAAACGATGCAGAGGATCATGATGCAGGCACATAATATTAACAGTTCATTCATGGCGTTCCTCCTTTTCTTTTAAGTAAGCGATCAAAGTATCGCGCTGATTGGCATCCGGATGGGCAATCACATGATCAAGCAATTCTTTTTTGATTTCACCGATCGCTTTCCCCTGGTAGCCTAAGGCGGCGATGTCGTGTCCGTTGATCGCCAGATCATGCAGATGGATGGCAGGCTCTTTCTGCATTTCTTCCAGCCGTTTTCTACAAAAGCGGATGATGTCCAGCTTATCCTTTGCCAAGGCGGGATTTTTTGCACAGTCATCGGCATACTGCACTTGCAGGATCGCAAAGGCCAGGGGATAGCGATTATCCAGTTTGCTTAGAAAACGGCGCAGAAAGACGTCTTTTGGCTGCATATAGTAATCATGATAGGTGATCAGCAATAAAATATCCTTGCGCATCTTGGTCGGATAGCGATATGCTTTTAAGATCGCATCGGCTAGTTCCGCACTTTTTGCGGCATGACCATGATAATGTGCGATCTGCCGGTCATCATAAGTACGGGTAAACAACTTCCCGCAGTCATGAAAACACAGGGCGAGCTTGACGATCAAAGGCGCGTTTTTGCTGTGTGACAAAGCGATATCGGTATGGGTAAGTAAATCGTAAGGATGCCATGGATTATCCTGTTGAAATCCTTTCATCGACGCTAAAAGCGGAAACAATACAGTTAAAACACCATATGCTTCTAACTGCCCCAACAGGTTTTCACTGTTGCTTTCTAACATGAGATGAAATTCATCACGCAGTCTTTCCTTGGCAACATGTTTTAACAGCGGCACATTTTTTTTCAAAGCCGCCGCCGTCTTTTCTTCAATGACAAATCCTAACTGCATCGAAAAGCGAATGGCGCGCATGATGCGCAGGGCATCTTCCTGAAAACGCTGATCGGGATCCCCGACGCAGACGATCTGCTTCTTTTTCAGATCCTCTAGGCCATGGTAAGGATCATAAAGAATGCCTGCTTGATCATATGCCATGGCATTGATCGTAAAATCACGGCGGGAAAGGTCTTCCTGCAGCGAGTCTGTAAAGGTCAAAACATGAGGATGACGATGATCTAAATAGGCGCTTTCTTTGCGGTGCGTCGTTACTTCGATCACCTCTTTCGCTATCACGATCCCGATTGTTCCATGCTTTGATCCGCTTGTAACCAGCGGATATTCTTGAAACAGGTCAAGCAGCACATCCGGCAAGGCATCGGTTGTCATATCATAATCATGAACAGGGCGCTTCAGTAATTGATCCCGTACACATCCGCCGACTAAATAGCAGCGATAGCCGGCCTTTGTCAAACGCTCCATGATTGTTTTTGCTGATGGGGGAATTTGCACTTTCATCACTCCTTTACTTATTATATAATGAATGCGATCAAAAGAAAACGATAAGAGGAAACCGCTATGAAGAAAATGACTGTACTGGCGCATGATCTGATGCTGCCATATCTGCATGAACACGCCGTTTGTGCTGATTTTACGATGGGAAATGGCTATGATACACTTTTTTTGGCAAAGCACGCCCGCCGCGTCTATGCCTTTGATATTCAAAAGGAAGCATTTGTCATCACCAAAAAGAAAGCAAAGGAAGCACAGCTTGACAATATCATTTACTGTGAGGGAAGTCATGTGCGGATGTCTTCCTATATCAAAGAAGAGCTGGATGCCGCCATTTTCAACTTTGGCTATCTGCCTCATGGAAGCGAACAACTGACGACCACACTTCTGACGACGAAAGAAGCGGTGCCGCAGGCTTTGCGCTTATTGAAGCGAAAAGGTGTGCTGGTGCTGTGCGTTTATATCGGACATGAAGAAGGCAGGAAAGAGAGCGCATGGCTGGACACCTATGTCGCAGGTTTATCTTATCCTTACTTGAAGATCACTTCTGGCAGTCCTGCTTCTCCCTATCTTTATGTGATCGAGAAGAGAGTTTGATTTGTCTGAGTGAATAAAACATGATACAATAGCACAGAAAAGAGTGATTTTATGAAACAAAAGAGTGAAAATAAAAACAGTAGAAAACGGGTATCAAAATGGGTGTATCGCATCCTGATGCTGATCGCCGCATGTGTATTCGCATACAGCGCCTTTCAATTAGGCAGCATTTATTATGCCAATTATAAAGAAAAGCAAGAAACCGAAGAACTGAAAGGTTCGATCAAGACGGTGAAAAAAAACGGACAGGAAGAGTTGCGCAGCGTTGATTTTGAGAAGCTTCGCGAGATCAATCCGGATGTGATCGCATGGATCATGATACCGGATACGGATATCTCCTATGCGGTGGTGCAGGGTACGGACAACGATTATTATTTGTCGCATACGGTTGCGAAGGAAAGCAACTATGCCGGCGCGATCTTTCTGGATGCCAATGCATCGGCTGATTTCAGTGACATGAATTCGTTTATCTATGGGCATTCTACCAAGCATGGAACGATGTTTACCAATCTGGAGATGTTTCGTGATCAGGCGTTTGCCGATGCCCATCGTTATGTTTATTTGTTTACACCGGATAAACAGTATCGCTGTCCGATCTATTCGATGTATTCCACTTCCTATGATTCAGATTCTTATTTATTAGGCAATACGAACAGTGCGACACAGGGCGCTTATCTGGAAATGGTAAAAGGGCTTTCCTTATTTGACTATGGTGTGGAAGCATCGGCACAGGATCGCTTGATTACTTTATCTACTTGCTCCTATGAAGATGGGGTTGCCAATGAAAGACGTTACTTATTGCATGCGATATTAGAAGAATGGAGTGGTGTAGATGAAAGATAATATGAGTTTCGGCAGATTATGCTTAGGGATTCTCTTTTTGCTGATTGGTTTTGGCTATGCCGGGAATATATTCGGCATTTGGCATTTTTCGATATTCTTTCGTGGATGGTGGACGCTTTTCATCATCATTCCGGCGCTCAACAGCATGTATGAAAGAGGTATCGGAATCTGGAATACCACTTGGCTGCTGTTTGGAGCTTCGCTTTTATTAGGTGAACTGCATATTCTGCATTCACGGGATGTCATGCGTTTTGGCGTGCCGGTATTCTTTATTGTCTTGGGTATTTATCTGTTATTTCATCGAGATGGCGGCAGCAGTGTGCATATTGAAATTCATCGTGATGATGAATAAAAAATCAGGCGTAATATATAGAAAGCGCGTGTCGGCGTGTATGACATTGGCTTTGATACAGATAGAAAATTGCTTGTTCTAGTGACGCATCTTTGCCATGGAGAGAAAAACTATTTTTGCCTCATCAAGTATGAGATGTTGAAAAAAATGAAAGAAGCTGCATGATAGGAAAAACTCGTCAGTAATGGCAAAGCCAGCCGCTTCCGTCCATCATAAAATGAATGGACTTTGCCGTCATGACCGTCAAACCCGCAATATAGGAAAACAGTATTGTTAAAATGATTTGCATGTAGAAAGTTGGTGGAAGCATGAAACATATTTTAATACATGGATTAGGGCAGAATAAAAGTAGTTGGAAGGCCGTTGATTATGAATTGAAGAGGAAAGGCATTGAAACAACTGCGCCTAACCTGTATTCTATGCTTGATCATGCAGAACCGGACTATATTGCTTTGTTTAATAAGTTTTCTGATTATTGCAATGCTTTTGAGGGAAAATTAAACTTGTGTGGATTATCATTGGGCGGTATATTAGCAATTGATTACGCAAAAAAATTTCCCGACAAGGTAAATGCGATTATTTTGATCGGCACTCCATATAAAATACCAAAATTTCTTTTCCATCTGCAAAGTGTTGTATTTCATTTTATGCCGAAAGCTGCGTTTGAAAAAATAGGATGTCCTAAAAAGAAATTTATCACACTGGTCAAGTCAATGGCTCATTTAGATATAGCGGAAAATTTGGAGAAAATACATTGCAGGAGCTTGATTTTGTGTGGTGTGAAGGATAATCAGAATATGGAGAGTGCAAAGAGATTGCATAAGACAATAAAAGGAAGTTCATTCAGCACTGTTTCTAATTCTTCACACGAGGTTAATGTTGATAACCCTAAGGAGCTTTCTAATTTAATTTATGATTTTTGGAACGTCGATCTGTAATACACAAACAATCAGGGCTCATACAGTCATGAAGGACTACACACGTCCTGTATTTTTTGTGTGTACAGTGATAAGGTGTTACGCAATAGAACTACGTTATTAGGGATTTGAATCCTATGGATCGTCTAAGTGATTTTCGTGCTTGGAAAGTCTTGATTTGAAGTTGTTTTCGCAATCTTTTATAAATATGCCGGGACTGATCAGAAGATTTTTCTCTAACAAATCAACAAAAAATAAAATGCTGGAAGCGAATGAATGAAAGTTCATACGTTTCTCAGCATTTTTATATTCTTTCTTTCGTAGAACATGTTATTCTACGAAAGTTATTATAGCACAAAATAGTATAAAAATACTATAAATAAAACACATTTTTCAGCCATTTTTCAGGATTTGCATGCGAGTGAATCGAAAGTGAATTTCCTATGCTTTTCTTTACAAACGGTGTACATTGTAAGAAATTATTAGGAGGTCTACTATGAAAAACAGTAAAATCAGCATGACGGTCATTGCAGATGAATGGCTATGCCGAAAACGTATGACGATCAAGCAATCTACTTATGTGAAGTATAAACGTATTATACGATTACAGTTACAGCCGTTCTTTTTATCTCAGAAGATGAGTGAAGATGCCATTGTTCATTTTTTCATGGATATCTATCAATCACATAAATATGCGCTCAGTACGATTCAGACGATCCGCTATGTACTGCGTTCTGTTCTGTCATTCGCTGAAAATAAGTATGACATTGCACATATAGATTTTCAATATGTAAAAATGCCTCGCCAGCATACGCATTTTCAAATTCTTTCAGATCAACAGGAAAGCCAGTTAAGACAATATTGTTTTTATAAACAAGATGCTTTGTCACTGGCAATTCTATTTGGCTTATACGCAGGACTTCGGATCGGAGAAATATGTGCCTTGCAGTGGCAGGATATCGATTTGGAACAGGGCGTGATCTATATTTCAAAAACAGCACAGCGAATTGAAAATGAGGAACAGTCGAACCGAAAGACCGTTTTGATGGTAACCACACCCAAAACCCCTTCTTCCAAAAGACTGGTTCCGGTCCCTGAATTTATCAAGATGCATTTGATCAGAAATTATGGCAATCATTATAATGAGTTGACGAAAAAGCATTATATCTTGTCTGATTCAAATCTGCCGATCGATCCAAGGACAATTCAGTATCGATTTCAAAGGCTGTGCAGACAGAAAGAGTTTCAGATCAATTTTCACGCGCTTCGCCATACCTATGCTACTAGATGTATTGAAGTCGGTATTGATGTGAAATCTTTGAGTGAAATGTTGGGCCATTCCAGCGTATCCATTACCCTTGGAAGATATGTACATTCTTCACTGGCCTTTAAGAAAGAACAGATCAATAAGATCAAACACCCCTTTCTTTCGTAGAATAACATGTTCTACGAAACGCAAGGGGTGAATTTTTTTGTATTGGTGCATTATTCATATAAAAAGTGGAAATTGTCACGATCTTTTGCGCTTTTTTAATGAACAACAAGGGATTCACGCATTTCTGCCAATGATGGAAAAATGGTTTTCGGGTGCGCATACCAAGGAGTATCGCAATATATTACTGTTTCCGGATTACTTGTTTATAAAAGCGGATATGAGTAAAGAGCATTTTCATCAAACTTATCAGGATCTGTTTCACCAAATCAGTCGCTTTGCAAAATTACTGGAAGGAGAGGCATTGATTTCTATGGATGAGGAGGAACAGCGATTTTTTGAAAGAATGTTTGATGAAAATGGTGTGATCAGGCATTCCATCGGTAATATCATCAATTCAAAATTAAATGTGGAAAGCGGTCCGTTAAAAGGGATGGAGCAGCAGATCAAAAAAATCGATCGCCATAAGCGCATTGCATATTTGGATTACCAGTTGCTGGGAACAAGGATGAAAGCACCGCTGGAAGTGGTCAATAAGGTATGAACTGGTATATTTTATACTGTCTCAAATGGAAGATGGACAAACTGGTAAAGCAGTTGAATCAACATGACGGAATCGATGCTTTTATACCGCAGTTAGAGTATTATCGCAGAGATATAGATGGATATGCTTATAAGCCTTTATTTGCAAATTATGTGTTTGTGAAAGCGTCGATTGACCAGCGTTCATTTGATTTGTTGCTGAGTCATATGATTGAAGTGAGAGATGATATAATCGCACAGTTGAAGTATGAAGAAGTAAGTGCCTTGCGTGAGGAAGAAGTGCGACTATTAGAGCAGTTGTTAGATGGCAGTCATGTATTAAGAATGTCAAAAGCGGTATTGAAGGAAAACAGGGCTAAGGTCTATGAGGGGCCGCTGAAGCGATTTGAAAAAAATATAAAAAAGGTCGACAAACATAACCGATTGGCTTATTTGGATATTGCGTTCATGAATCGTGAGATACAGGCCGGTCTGGTGATTACAGGATGAATAGGAGACAAAGAGCTGGTTTACCGCCTGTGTTGAATATTTGGATATAGTTTCGTTATCGTATGGGTAGGGGGAACTATATTCTTTTTTTGTTTTAGAGGTGATTTTTATTAAAAAACTGTTAATTGTAGGCGCCGGAGGACATGGCAGATGCTGTTTAGATATTGCGAAGAGTTTAAGTTGTTATGATGAAATAGCATTTTTAGATGATCAGATGGTTCCTGTGGGTACGATTATTTAGGGAGGAAAAGGAATGTATCGAAATTATATAAAAAGAGGGATCGACTTTTTGTTGTCTTTGATCGCATTGGTATTATTGAGCCCGCTCTTTCTGATCCTATGCATCTGGATCAAGTTGGATAGTAAGGGACCGATCCTGTTCAAGCAAAAAAGAGTCGGAAAAGATAAAACTTATTTCTATATCTTGAAGTTTCGTACGATGTATGTGGATACACCAAAGGATATGCCTACCCATCTATTGGCAAATCCGGATCAGTATATCACAAAGGCAGGAAGGTTTTTAAGAAAGACGAGCTTAGATGAACTACCGCAGATCTTGAATATCTTAAAGGGGGATATGGCGATCATCGGGCCGAGACCGGCGCTATGGAATCAATATGATCTGATAGAAGAAAGGGATCGTTATCATGCGAATGAGATCAAGCCGGGATTAAGCGGATGGGCGCAGATCAACGGACGAGATGAATTGGAGATCGAAGTAAAGGCGAAGTTAGATGGAGAGTATGTGGAACGCAGCTCTTTTTTATTTGACGTGAAGTGCTTGATCAAAACGATCACATCGGTATTGCGATCAGATGGAGTGGTAGAGGGAGGAACAGGAGAGATGCACAAGGGGGAGATGGAATGAAACGGATCTTGATCACAAAGTATTTTGGAGATTTGATATATGAAAAGTAAAAGAATTCTTGTTTTATTATCCGCCTATAACGGTGAGAAATATATTAGTGCACAAATTGAAAGTATCCTGTATCAAAAAACAGAACATCAGGTGGACTTGTTGATTCGTGATGATGGGTCAAATGATGATACACTGAATATCTTACAGGAATATGAAACGAAGTATCCTGATAGAATCAAAGTAGTAGAGGGGGAAAACATAGGTTATAACAAAAGCTTCTTTTGGTTGATACAAGAGGCAAACGGCTATGATTACTACTCACTAAGTGATCAGGATGATGTATGGTTAGACAATAAATTAGATATAGCAGTAAAATACTTAGAGCAAGAAGATAGCAAAATTCCATTATTATATGCGTCAACTTCTTATTTGGTGCATGATGATCTGATTCCATTCGGAACAACACAAAAAAAGAAGCGTGAAATTACATTCTATAACACGATCATTCAGAATTTTTTACCCGGACATGAACAAGTGATGAATCAGGTGCTATTGGACGAATTAAAGAAACCGATCAATTATGCGAAAATCTATGTATATGATTCATGGATCACGAATGTGGCCATGGTAAAAGGGAAGATCATTTTTAATAATGATTCTTTTGTTTATTATCGACAACACCAAAACAATGAAGTTGGTTTTGGAGAAGGGAAAATTGGCTGGTTCAAAGAGAGAGTAAAGCGAATCAGAAACAATGATAATAAAAAATATGCAATGCAGAT
>ERZ506950.36-NODE-36-length-124865-cov-17.199006_pt1 | contig 124865 bp, 96 predicted proteins | sample MGYA00512897_ERZ506950 | MGnify/ENA metagenome assembly ERZ506950
CGTCCATCTCCTGCACGAACATCAACGATTCCCTCAATGGCCATCTGGCTGTGTTCCGTGCGGAAAAATCGCGCAGGACTGGCACGGTGGCTGAGATGCCTCAGCTATAAAGAGACCTGTTTCGCGCTGCTTTCCCACGTGGCCAAGCGTCAGACAGATGTTTTTATTGCTGCACAATATTTCTGTGACTGCTCCCTTTCTTAGGAGATATCCGGGCCTTATTGAGCCATGCCGCTGGCACTGACATAAGTCTCATTGCACAAGAGCTGGGCACCATGCTTCTTTGTGATAGAATGGCGTGTGAGGCTGCTGACGACGCAGACGTTGCCCATGACCATGACGGTGAGCAGTAATCCACAGAATCCGAGTCATCGCTGAGCTTGCTATATTGAACCTGCACCATCTGGATATATGGATTTTCAGTCTCTTCGACGGTTTAAGAAACATTATGTATTAATAAGACAGAAATTTAAAAGGAAGATGGTGTGACCCGGTTTAGACGGATCACGCCATCTTCCGTTTTTGCGGTGAGTTCGGTGAAAGGCTGAGGCGCATCGTATATCTGCTCTGCCTTTTGGGCCGATTTTCTGTTCACCGGGCAGGCGCATTAAGCCCTGCCGCCGTAAAGCAAATATCGAAATGTTCCGAGAACTGTTTTTCTCTCTATGTCCCATCATCGCATCCAACTTCTGCTGTGCAAGTTTTGATTTCCGTGGAGCAAGATCATCGCAGTCCACGCTCTCCCGACCACTATCTGACTACTGATATACAAAAAATCCGCGGAACCTGCTGGCCTCCATCTCCCCGGGCTTTTCACCGCCCTTTACAATTAAGTGTATCCCAACCCAAAATAGCACGATTATTACCATTTAAAACCCTTTGTCACAGCTCTCAGACCCGGAAAGCCGCCGATTCGGTTCCAGCCGGGCGCACCAAAACAGCCCTCGGGAATAATTTTCCGAGGGCTGTTTTTCATTTTGCAAAGTTATGACTGTGTTTAAGACCTTTTAAGTTTTGTCAGGATGGAAACCACGCTTCTGACAGCCTCTTTCCTGCGCGCGTGGTATCCCCAGCGGTATCCGACTTCGCCGCATTTGTGCCAAAGCGACGCTGTAAAATATTTTCGATGCCAGAAAGGATTGCTTCCTCTCTCCAGCTTTTGGCGCAAAGCATTGGACAAATCTTTTGACCGTAAGGATGACAACGGTATTTTCGCCATCACTTCAGGAAGTACCATCAAGTGTGTCACTGTTGTTACCGCTCAAGCAGCTTGTCCTGCCGCTGCATATGCGTTTGAGTATGCAGCCGCCTTCTCCTTTCAGCAGCCTCCGATGCTTGTTCGGGTACCGGCGGATACTGTTTGGACGAATCCCACACAGGCCGGCCTGTAATGAAACTCACCAAACAGTATGGATACCGCATTTCTCAAGGTACGGGCAAAACGTGGAGCAAGCTCTTGATTTTAACAGTAGGAGTTTTGAAGAAATTCAACAAATCTTGTGATACAGCCGCCTGCCGAAAAACAATATTCGGAATATTTTTTGTATTTTCTCTCGGCGCAGCCACCCGCAAAAGTCAACTCCTGTATTATTTTTGACCCTGCGTTACGGATATATCTGTTGTGTATACTGCTTCCGTATTTTTCGCAAAGCAAAACACCAATATCAAAGCCAATAAACCGCCGGCCAGCTTTGTTGCAAAATATGCTGCAACGGCGCGTCCGTCTGCAACGCCAGCCGCAAAGGCCATTTGCCCGCCCAATACAAATGCCCCGGATACCGTAAACGCAGCGTTTATCATTCTCCCTCTGGCATCCATCCGGGGATACAGCGGCAGCATGGAAACACTTGAGACAAGGCTTGTCAAAAGCCCCAAAACAGCATATTCATTGACGCCCAGCCTGGATGCGGCCCACTCCAGCCACCGGCTGCACTTTGCCAGTACCAGCCTGCCAGCTACCAGAGAACCACATACGATAATGGTGATCTTCAGAATGATTACCAGCACTTCCTCCACTACGTCAGGCGGCATTACGGACCGTTCCGGTACAAACAGGCCCCACGTCATCCAGCAAAACAACAGGACCCCCAGCCACCGCACTCCCGCTCCAAACCAGCCAAGCACTCGGGCGCAGCCGAGCGGTGCAAAGCGCAGCGCAAGGCTGAGGATGGCACAGAGCGCCATCACGGGCCACAAGTTTTTCAGCAGTATACCCGGTGCAATTTTCAGGATAAGCGCCCCCAAAACAAGTCCGGCAGGCAAAGCTATGATCCCCCATACAATCCCTTGCATAAATTCCATTGCTTGCTGGTATTGCAACGTTCCCAGTGAGACCGGGAGCACAAAGCTGACCAGACACCCAAGCGTGGAAGCCACAAGAAGGCCCGCATACACCGCCAGTTCGGGCGTCGATGCCAGCGCCGCAGCGCTTGCCCATCCGCCCATATCCGGCGCGAGCAGCATTCCCGGCAAGAGAGACGAGTCAAAAGGGAGCGGTGCCTCTCCAGCTTTCTCTGCTACGCCGGGCAATGCCGTGACGGCTATGCAGTAAATGCCTGCCATAGAAAAGCACAGCGAACCCATGGACGAAAGGCCCTGACGAAACGCTTCCGCCACCCCCAGCCTGCCTCCGCTTCCTTCATCCAGCGCTCCAAGCAGCGCAAAACACAGCAAAACGGCAATACACACATTCATCGTGCCACCGGCGCGCACGCCTTTTCCAGCCATGCACCTTCCTCTTTATTGAGATATGCGCCCAGTTCCCGAAGCACAGCCGCATGATAACGGTCCAGCCATTCCAGCTCTTCCCTGGTCATCAGCTCCAGCTTCAGAGGGCGCGTGTCAATGGGACAGTAGGTGAAGGGTTCAAAGCCATAAAACGCTCCATATTCTGTTTCACATACCGGCACGCACAGCAGTTCGTTTTCAATGCGCACGCCGAGTTTGCCTTCTTCGTAGATGCCCGGCTCATCGGTGACGGTCATGCCCGGTTCAAACGGCGTGTCATTTTTTGCGGAAAGGCCCTGCGGGCCCTCGTGGATAACCCCCACAAATCCCACGCCGTGGCCCGTACCGCAGCGGTAATCCAGGCCGCGCCTCCAGAGTGTTTCCCGTGCCAGAATGTCGATATGCATACCCGCGCTTCCCGCTTTGAACACCGCGCGCGCGGCGGCAATGTGACACTTGAGCACAAGCGTATACGCCTCCCGCTCCTCGTCCGTCAGCGGGCCCAGCGCATAGGTACGCGTGATGTCCGTGGTGCCGTCCCGGTATTGCCCGCCGCTGTCCACCAGCAGGAACCCGCGCGGCTCCAGCTCCGCGCTGGTATCCTCCATGGGGGCATAGTGCATCATAGCCGCGTTTGCCCCATAGGCCGCGATGGTTTCAAAGCTTGCGCCCAGGCAGTCCTTCTGCGCCATTCTCAGGCTCGTCAAATAGTTGGATGCTGCAAATTCCGTCCAGCCTTCCCCTGTTTCCATACGGCGGCGCAGCTCCATCTCGAACCGAACCATCGCCGCGCCGTCCCTGCGGTGCGCCTCTTTTTGGCCGGCTATCTCTGTTTCATCCTTCACGGCTTTGAGCAGCTGGATGGGGTCTTTACCCGCCGAGAGCGTCACGGCCCGGTTTTGGCGCAGCGCCCGCAGGAGGGTCCAGCTCGTACCCGCAGGCTCATACAAAAGCGCCATCGGCGTTTCCGCCGCAGCCAGAAAGTCCCGTATATCCCCATACGGATGCAGCGTTACTCCCTGCGCCTCCAGCACCGTCTGCACCCCGGCGGGCACGCGGCTCGTGTCAATGAACAGATGCGCCCCCTTCGGCTCCACCAGGCAGTAAGCGAGCGCAAACGGGTTGTACTCCACATCGTCCGCACGCAGGTTCAATAGCCATGCCACACTATCCAACCGGCACACCAGCATGGCGTTTGCGTTCTGCCGGGCAAGCCTCTCCCGCAGGATATGCAGCTTTTCCCCGGCGGAAAGTCCCGCGCGCGACGGCTCCAGCAGCCATGCTTCTGTCGCAGGTATGGGCGGCCGCCCCTCCTGCCAAAGTGCGGAAACAAAATCGTGGTCACGCAGGACAGCTCTTTTTTCCGCCAGCGCTTTTTCCAGCGATTCCACCACGGACACACTGGTGCAGGCGCCGTCCAGTGCCAGCGTTCCGCCGGCGGGCATCCTGTCCGCCAGCCATTCCTCCACGGTGGGCACGCCGGGCTGGGCCATGCGCATCAGCGTGATTCCGCTGTCCTCCAGCTGCCGCTCCGCCTGGATGAAATAGCGTCCGTCCGTCCACAACGCGGCGGCTTCCCGTGTCACACACAGCGTTCCCGCCGAACCCGTAAAGCCCGACAGCCACGCACGGCAGCGCCAGCGGGCCGGCAGATATTCCGTCATATGCGGGTCGCTGGACGGCACATATACGCCGTCTGCTCCTTCCGCTTCCATAGCCGCACGCAGCGCGGCGATTTTTTCCACAACCGTCATCGTCCGATTTCTCCTTTTTTTGTGGTCTGCATCCTTGCTATGCCCAGTATACCACCTTAAAAGCCTATGCAAAAGACGCCTTCATGCAGAAAAAGGTATCTTCTTTCTGCACGGAAAAGCCGGGCCGGAAATATCTCCGGCCCGGCTTTTAGCGGATATCCGTCAGAAGGCCATGCGCGCCCAGCCCTCTTCCCTCGCGGGCGGGAGGCCCAGCAGCCTGCGCCCGGTCTCAACATAATAGCGGTAATTGGCAAGCGGTACTCCGTTTGGGATACGGTGGTCAATGGCAAACACTGTGCCGCCGCCCATCAGAGGACCGGACATCTTGTATTCCAGCTCCGCGCGGATGGCTTGGAAATCGCCGCGCAGTACAAATTTGTCAATGCCGCCTTTAAAGGCCAGCCTGGCGCCGTACTTTTTTCGCAGCTCCATCATATCCATTCCCGCCGCCGGTTCGCAGGGATACAGGCACGTCACACCGCAGGCGAGGATCGCGTCGATCACAGGGTTCATGTTTCCATCACTGTCCTGGGAGAATATCTTTGCTCCGTGGGCCCGCGCGCAATTCCATATTTTTTGATAGTACGGCTGCAAAAACGCTTCAATCTGCGCCGGGCCGAACAGAGGACCGGACTTTCCCGCCATGTCCTCATGGATGCTGAGGCAGTCGATGGGGACGATCTCAGCCACACGCTCCATCACTTTTACACAGGTGTTTCCGATGGTTTCCAACATGTCGGCGATCAGCTCCGGCTCCTCGTAGCATGCGATACACAATTCTTCCTCGCCCATAAGCTGCCTCGGCTCGTCGAACCCGCCGGGCACCCACTGGATCGTCAGATAGCCTTTATCGCGCAGTTCCTTTTGATGCAGCAGCGCCTCCCCGTCAATACGCTCCTCCGAAAATTCATACCAATGCTTGACCTTCAGCCAGTCGTCCATTGTTTTGACGGGATATTCCATCGGCAGTGGGATCGTAGCGCTTTGCCTGCACAACTTCGTTTTACGGCCCATCTCGTCCACAGAGACGGTAAATTCCGGCGTTTCCTCCAATACCCGGGGCGTCAGGCCTGTGATTGCCTCGCAATTGCCCGCAAGCGGCGCTTTGAGAACATAATCCCAATCGAAGGCCGTGAGGGCGATCTCCTTGGCGCTGGCTCCCTGCCTTTGCCATTCCTCTTCCAGACCGATCAGCAGGCCAAACAGCTCACAGAACATCTCTCTTCCTGTAAACTCAAAATTGCAGTGCGCGATATAGCGTTCCCTATCCCAGATCATACGTCCCATTCCTTTCGGTGTTTGCCCTCAGTTTACCGGAACGGCGGAAAAAGCCATGCAGAAATGGTTGAAATCTGGATAAAATTCCGCTATCATTACAAAAAACGGGCGTGTTCGGCGCAAAGAGGTGTACACGGATGTGGAAGCATCTGGAAGTGGAACTGGATTATCTGGTGCGGCGCGCCACCTTCTGCGGCTGGCAGATCGCGCCGCGGCGCATTTCCAATTATGAGCTGGTATATGTACTTCGCGGTCAAGGCGACATCTGCCTGGGCAGCCGGCAGTTTACGGTCCGAACAGGGGATCTTGTGTGCTTTTGTCCCGGCGTACTGCACAGTCTTTCCGTTGCGCGGCAGCCCTGCATGGAGTTCTACGGAGGCCATTTCACGCTGCCGTCGGACGTGGACCGCCTTCCGCTGCCCGAGGTTGCCAAAATCGAACCGCCCGGCAGGCTGGAGCCTCTGTTCAAATCTCTGTTTGAGATCTACAAGCAAAAAACATATCTTTATCAATGGCGGCAAAATGTTCTGCTCGAGCAGATCTTATGTGAAATACTCTCCGCACTGCATGGGGAAAATGCTCCCGCAGAGCTTATCCGTATTAAAAAAGTGCTGGAGCATATCCATGAGGATCCTGCCCGTCCGTTTACGCTGGAAGAGCTTACTGCCCGCTCCGGCGTAAAAAAGACGCTGTTCCTGCAATCCTTCCGTCGGGTGACCGGAACAACGCCCAAGCAGTATATTCTCGGGCTGCGGCTGGAATATGCGCGGGATCTGCTGCTGGAAACAGACGTCCCCGTCGCACAGGTGGCCGAACGCTGCGGCTTTTCCGATTCCTTTTATTTCAGCCGCTGCTTCAAAAACCATTTCAGCACTTCGCCCCGGCAATATCGAAAGGAACACGCTTAGATTCCAAAAAGCCAATTTGCGCATGTTTTTTGCCAATTTCAGCAAAGAATATGCGCAATTTTTTTGTATTCTGAAGGTAGCGTTCCTCCCGCGGGAGAAACACGGAAAAAACAAGGGGTCCATAACTATGGAAAAAATCAAATTGGGTATCATCGGCGCGGGAAACATGGGCACCTGTCACATTGAGACGACAGCGCCGTGAAGCTGCCGCCCGAATTTTACACTATGTTTGCACATGCTTTCTTCTCACAACTGATGAAGCGTTACGGCGGTGTCATTTTCCGCCGGCTGTTTGTATCCATCCCGGTGGCGGCCGCACAAAAAACGCAAAGCTTTTTATCCCTCCTTTGGCGGCATGCTTGAGCCGGAAAACATTTTTTCTTTATTGAAACTCGGCCTGTGCGTTCATAAGGCCGGCTATGGAAGATCTGTTTCAACTGCACTTTTTCCTGTGCCGCTCAGCGCATCGAAAGTTCCTCAATGTAATCGTTATACCATTGTACGGCAGTTCTGGCCGTCCTGCGAAGCTGCATGCCCTTTCCGGCCAGCAGTACAAGGCGGTTGTCCGCTTCTCCCTGCCAGGGCGTCAGACGAACCTCCGGCCCGGTGCAGTCGACGTAAAAGATGCCATCCGGCACGCGTACAAAGCCTTTGATACGCCATGTCTCTCCCGCAAGCTGTACAAGGCACTTTTGCAGTGCCGCAAAGGGCATCGTGGGACGGATCTGCAGCACCGCTTTTTGCAGGGTGATATCCGGCATGTCCAATACCTCATCCACATCCACATCCGGTACGATCAGGGAAAGCCATTCCGGCTCGAACCGTCCGAGCTGCGTGCGGCGGATGCGGGCCGCCGGGTTGGCGCGCAGGATAAGCGCTTTTGCTTCAGCGCACTGCGCTTCGGTGGCAAGGTCTGTTTTGTTCAGAAGCACGAGGCTGGAGACAGCAAGCTGCCGGGGGCACGCCCGGGCAGTAGAGAAAACCTTTTCAAGCCGCGCGGCATCTGCGACGCACACGCTGCCCTGGTAGGAAACAGCGGGAAATTGGGCCAAAACCCGGCGCACGTTGGTGGGGTCGGCCAAGCCGCTGGCTTCCACGAGCACAACGTCTGGTGCATCCGCGGCCGCCTGCTCCAGCGCGGCCTCAAATTGGTCCAAACGGCAGGCGCAGAAAATTGAGCCGTTGCTGATCTCATCCAACGCCGCGTCCAGCTCCCGCAGCAGCGTGCCGTCCACGCCGGCGCGTCCGAATTCGTTGATGATGAGCCGCAGCCGCCGGCCGGCAAACTGCCGGGCAAAATTTTTGAGGAAGGTGGTTTTCCCTGCACCCAAAAAACCGGTGATGAGATACAGTTCCATTATATCGCGCCTTTCTTAGCTGAAAAGAGGCTCTAGACCTCCCATTCCGTTTTTTGCAGCAGCGCACGGGCCTGCTCTGTGGAGAACCCGCGGTTGAGGCGCGTTTCCAGCGAATTGTCGCGCGGGTTCACGCCGCATTCTGCATAAATCTGGTTTGCACCGGCCATCAGGCAAAGCTCATCCGGCTCATGTACGCACATAGCGCGCGGCGGCCGGGCGGTGAGCGTGGTAACGGCGCAGATCTTGGCAAGCTGCGCGGCCGATATCTCGCCCTGCGAGCCCAACGGCGTACCGGGCACGGCAATGCGCTTCATCACGGCCATCACTCCCACGGGGTAATCACGGATGCGCAGCATTTCGTCGACCAGTTCCTGATGCGTGTGCTCCGGCCCGATCGGTTCTACACAATAATACAGCTCCAGCCCTGCCCCGCGCACGGCATCCATCGTGCGGATGCGCGCCTGCGGACGTGCATTCGTGTCGGTGCCCTCCCGCAGACGGTGGATATGGTACACACCAGTGAATCCCGCCTCTTTCAGGGCTGCAGCATAGGCCGGACCAAAATCCCCCACATTGGCAACAAGGCGCATCTGCGGGGGCAGCACTGCGTGCACTGCCCTGCCGTATGCCAGAAATTTTTCCTGGGGGAATTCCGCGGTCGTCATCAAAAACAGGTCTTCGATCCCGCTGGCAGCCAGCTCACGCGCCAATTCCACCGTCTCTTCCAGCGTTTTGATGCAGGCAGGCTGGCCCCTGCGCGCGTCTGCGGCAAGGCTGCAGAATTTGCAGTTGACGCCACAGGCCTGGGCGTCAATACCGATCTGCGCAAAAATAACGCCACGGCCACGGAACGCTGTGCGCGCATACGCATTGGCCGCACCCAGCAGTGCATAATATTCCGCACTGCCGGTGGCCACCTCCAACAGGCGCAGTGCGTCCTGCCGCTCCAGCAGCGCGCCTGAGCCTGCTTTGGCAAGAATATCCTCTATCATATGAAACACTCCCAACCGGCCGCCCCTGCAAAAAAGCGGCGGACAACGCACATCCGCCGCTTTTCCCGACGGAAAGCCGTAAATCTTAAAATGTACGCCCGGCCGGGCTGCTTTTACAGCACCTCGCGGACAGCGGCCTCCAGCTCTTCCTTGCTGGGAATGATGGAAGAAAATTTCAGTTTGCCGTTGATATAGATGCTGGGCAGGTTTTTCACACCCATCTTTTTACAGCGCGCAATATTTTCCTTGAGCGTGAATTTGTATTCCACCATATCAATGGCGTCCCCGAAGGTGTCCTTTGCAACATTGGCCGCGCCCATCATATAGGTGCAGGCCGCACATGTGGCGGAATCAAGCGTAAACACCTCTATGAGCGGACGGGGCAGATTTTCGTAATCCGGCAGCTCCACCGCAATGTCGTCCTCGGCGGCCACATAATTCTTCACCATCTCCCGGACGGCTTCCGTTTCAAGCACAGCCTGCGCAGCGCCGATGGTGTTTTCCACAGGTACGGCATAGGGCATATCACAGCCCGGCGCGACAATGAAGTTTTTATATTCCGGCAGCTGGGCCAGAAGATCCGCCACGAATTTCATATTATCCTGCTGCGTGCCGTGAAGCATGATGGACGTAAGCGGGATATTGCCGCCGATGGCCACATTGTATTTATCGCAGATGGCCTTGGCTGCAAGGATATCCACATTTTCGTCCACAGAAATAGAATCCGGCGCGGTGCGGCACATCACCTCGATATTGCGGGTGGCATTGCCGCACACAAAAAAGGAAGAGAACGCCTGTTTTTCTTCACGCAGATAGCGGAACAGTTCAGTGTAGGGTGCGGAGAGGAATTCTTCAAAGTGATCCGACGAGATCTGAGAGACCAGAGGGTCCACTACGGCAATCACATCCATACCTGCGTCCAGGTAAAGATCGCTCATGCGCTTGGCACAGTCCGCACAGAAGCCCAGCAGGTCCTTCACATAGTCCTCGTCGTCGAACATATCCATGAAGATATCATTGCCGCGCAGATGGCTGGCCAGTGTGAACGGCCCGCACAGCAGCCCATAAAGGGCGGTGGTATCTCCCACGGCCTCTTTCATGCGGCGCATGGCCGAAAGCACCATGGGCATGCGTCCGCTTTCGGCTGTGGGAAGCGTGCAGCGGCAAGGCACCGTCATCGTGTCGGCCAGAGGATGCGAAGAAACGGAGGGCGGGCAGTCGTCGGCCCACACCAGCCCGCAGCCCAGTACCTCGGCCTCCAGCTGAAGATCGAATACAACGGGCTGTCCGTCCGGCTTGTACAGCCGGTTCACTTCCAGCAAAGCACGGACGAGCGTCTCCTCGTCTGTGAGGACCTGTGTGGCGGTGGCACCCACCAGCGCGCCCGCGTGGACGCCTGCAAAGGGGACCCACGGCGCGCGCGGAGTAGGTTCGTGGCGCAGCGTTTGAAAAATCAGTTCTTTTCCGGTCATATGCAGTCTCCCGTTCATGCGGAGGCGCGGCAGAGAGCGACGGCGGCGTCGGCGGCGCTGGCGGCGTCGGCGGTGTATTTGTCCGCGCCGATCTGCTCACAGAAAGCCTCGGTGACAGGCGCGCCGCCAACCATGATCTTCACCTTGTCGCGGATGCCCGCTTCCTCGGCCTTTTTCACAACTTCTTCCATCATGCCCATGGTCGTCGTCAGCAGCGCCGAGCAGCAGATGATCTGACAGCCCTGCTCCACAGCCGTCTGCACGTAGGTCTCGGGGGCAACGTCCGTGCCCAGGTCCACGACCTCCAGCCCCTTGCCCTCCATCATCATTTTCACAAGGTTCTTGCCGATGTCGTGCAGGTCGCCCTTGACCGTGCCGATGCACACCTTGCCCGCGGCTTCCACACCCGCGTCGGCCATCAGCGGCTTCAGCAGCTGGGCGCCCATGTTCATGGCGCGGGCCGCCACCAGCACCTCGGGCACGAACACTTCGTTGTTCTTGAACTTCTCGCCGATGACGCCCATGCCGCTGAGCAGCCCCTCGTCCAGGATCTGCTGCACCGGAATGCCTTCGTCGATGGCCTGCTGAACCAATTCTTTCACGATCTTGGCTTTGCCCCGCTGGAGGTTTTCGGAAATGTCTGTCAGAATGCTCATACTGCTTTCCCCTTTTTGATTATTCTCGGTTGAAAATGCCTTTCGGCCTTACTTACAATATATCCTTTCCCTCTGCTTTTCTCTTGTACTAAAATGTTGCTTTTGGAACTTTTTTGCCCTGATTTTTTGAATGTTCCAATTTGAGCTTTTCTGTCGGCCGGGGACGGAATAAAAACTGCTTTCAGGGAAAGAACTAATTGTTTTGAATATCTATTGACAATAAATATTATTTAATATATAATTAAATTAACTCGAAAGACATCCTGCCCAAAGAACAGCCGGAGCCTATACATACAGGCGTCTGGGACGCGGCGGAAGCAAGGACATGGTATCACGCGAAAAGATGCGCATACGGGCGCGGAGACCCCCGTAAATAATATAAAAAGAAGAAGGAGAGTAAGTTATGAGAAGCATTACAACATTAGACCTGCAATATGCACACCGCTTTTATGGGTTCAAGGGCGAAGCCCAGTACCTGCACGGCCATACGGGTGTTCTGACCATTGAAGTGGAGGACAGCGTGAATGCCGGTGTGAACATGGTGTTCCCCTGCAATGAAATTCAGAAAACCGCATGGGACGTTCTGAAAAACTTTGACCACGCGCTGATCCTGCGGGAGGATGACCCCCTGCTGCCTGCGATCCTTGACGTATACGAGAAACAGGGCATCAAAAACGGACATCCCAACAACGTTATGAAGGGCGAGGCGTTTAAGACAGAGCTTGCCACCGCATATCCGGACTGCCGTTTGGTCGTCACTAAGGAGACCATGACCGTTGAGGGCATGATCAAGATCGTTTATGACCTGTTGAAGGATAAGCTGAACATTGCGAAGCTCACTTTTACCAGCGGCGTAAACGCTGCCAGCGCGGAATTTGACACGAAAAATGAAATTGACCGCTGCCCGCTGTGCGGCATCGCGCTGAATGAAAACGGCGTCTGCCCGAAGTGCGGATACAAAAAGCAATAAATCCTCCGGCCGTCCGCGGCTGAAGTGAGGCAAGCGCCCTATGCTTTTCAGCATAGGGCGCTTGCCTGTTTGGGGTGTGTATGCCGCCCGGCGGAGCAGACGGGACGCTGGGGGCTGAATGCAGCATCCCCGTACCCTATTTTGTATGGAGCGGGAGCTGAGCGCCTGCTCTGCTCCCGCTTCCGCTGCGGAAAAGCGCCGCTCAGAAGCCGTATTCGATGGTTTCCTCCCGGTGGGTCTGCGCCGCGCGCCGCGCTGCAAGACATGCGGCTGCGCTGGCGAGCCCGTGCTCCAGCCCAAGCGGGCTGGGCGCGCCTTCCAGCATTTCCGCAAAGCCGCGGGCCAGCGCCTCGTCGCCGCCGAAGTGCACCAGTCCTTCCGGATAATGAAATTGATGGACGGCGGTATGGCGTTCGTCGTAATAGTCCACACGGAGCTGTGCTGTGTAAAAATCAAACTCCGCGCTGGCTCTTGTGCCGATAAAGCGCGCGCCGCGCCGCCCGGCGTCGTTTTTTACAAGAAATGTCTGATGGTATGAAATGAGCGTGCCGTCTTCGCAGGTGAACAGCGCCGCGCCCACATCTTCGTTTCCGGTGTCCCTGGCAAAGCAGCACAGCTCGCCAGAGGGCTCTTCCTTGCGGCGGTGTTCCACAACAAAGCTGCTTTCCGGGCAGGTGCGGTATTCAGGGCAGTCCGGGCAATGCAGCCCCGCAGGCTTGTTGCCTTTGAAATACATTTTGGAGGTGAGGGCGGCCACCGAGACGGGACGCTTGCCCAGGATGTGAGTAATATAGTCGATGTCGTGGGTGCTTTTTTGCAGAAACAGCCCGCCGGTGAGGGCGGCGTCCCGGTACCAGCTGTGATAGTAAACGCCGCCGTAAGGCACATTGTTGACGGCCTGCACGGAAACGACGTCACCCAGCGCGCCGCTGTCCACAAGGCGCTTCATCTCCTGTACGATGCAGGTGACGTGCAGCGGGAAAGAGACCATAACGCGGCCTCGCTGCGCGGGCGGCGCGGCCAGCAGCCGGGCGTACTGCGCTTCATCGATGCATACGGGCTTTTCCAGGAACAGGGGCAGGCCGTGTTCCATCACAAGGGCGGCGTACCGGGCGTGCAGGCCGCACCGGGTGCCGATGAACACGGCATCCAGCGCCTCACGGTCCAGCATCTCCTCCGCGTCCGCGTAATAGCGGGTGTCTGCAAAGCGGCCGTCACGGGCCAGCTGCGGCTGCAGCGTTTCCAGGCGCGGGTCCGCGACAGCGGCCGGCGCGAGAGGAAGGCCCGCGCCGGTAAATGCTTTCATCATGGTCTCGCTGCGCAGGCCGTAGCCGATAAAGCCGATTTTTTTCATGGTGATTCCTTCTTTCCGGTGTTTTTTGACGCGCATGCCCGGACGGCATTGCACTTATTATAGAAAGCAGGATGCCCGCAGTCAAACAAACGGACCAAAGATGCAAAAAAAGAACGAAAAAGATAAAACGGCGGCCGCAGCCGGACGTGAATTGAGAAACGGTATTGTGCTTTTTGATGCGGTACTTTTGCCGAAAAACGGCGCAAAAAAGCAAAACAGGAGATTTTTAACCGAGAAATGCGTCTGAAAAGACAAAAAATGCGTCTGATTTTTTTTGCGGTTTGCGGTATGATAAAAAAGAACAATACAGGACAGGAGGGACCATGGCAGTGCGGATCTATCTGGAAGAAAGCGCGCGGCGGTTTGAGACGGGTGTGCGGGAGCTGGAGGTGCTGGGCGGCTTTAAGCTGGCCGGGGACGGCGTACCTGTGCGCTGGAGTGAAGCCGGTGTGCCGGGCATTTCCTGGGACGGCAGCAGGGCGCAGCTCTCTGGTGCGGGCGAAGCGCAGTTTTTTCGCGGGCTGGGCCTGCTGCGGGAGCGCCTGGCAGGCGGCACGGCTCCCTTTGAACAGACCGAGGCGCCGGTGTTCCGCGGCCTGGGCGCCAGTTTTGACCTTTCCCGTAATGCAGTGATGACGGTGGATGCGCTCAAGCGGATGCTGTGCCGCATGGCGCTGATGGGCTACAACGAGGCTTACTTATATACGGAGGATACCTATGCGCTGCCGGAATATCCGTTTTTCGGCTACCAGCGGGGAAGGTACGGCGCCGAGGATCTGCGTGCGCTGGACGGTTGGGCGGCGGCGCTGGGCATCGAACTGATCCCCTGCATCCAGACGCTGGGGCATCTGGAACGTTTTCTGCATTGGGAAAGCAGCGCGCCTCTGCGGGATACGCCGGATGTGCTGCTGGCCGGGGACGAGGAAACCTACCGGCTGATCGAGGCCATGCTGCGCCGGTGCCGCGCATGCTACCGCACGAAAAAAATACACCTGGGCATGGACGAAGCCATGAATCTGGGCTTGGGCGGGTACTTGAAAAAGAACGGCTATCACGAGAGCTTTGACATTATGCTGCGCCATGTGGAGCGCGTGGGCGCGCTGGCCCGAAAGCACGGCTTTGAGCCAATGATGTGGAGCGACATGTATTTCCGCTGCGCCAGCCCCAACGATGATTACTACGAGGACGACATCGAGATCCCCCAGACGGTAATAGACGCCGCGCCCGCGGACATGACGCTGGTATATTGGGATTATTACCACGACGACGAGGCGTTCTACGACAGATACATCCGCCTGCACCAGAAATTTGCCGCGCCGCTGCGGTTTGCGGGCGGTATGTGGACGTGGCTGGGCCCGGCCGTTGACTATGACGTGTTTTTCAAAAAAGCGGAGCCCGCGCTGCGTGCCTGCCTCGGAAACGGCGTGACGGATGTGATGATCACCACATGGGGCGACGACGGCGGAGAGACGAGCCCTCAGGCGATGCTGCTGGGCCTGCAGGCCTGGGCGGAGTTCTGCTATACCGGCGGGATGGACCGCGGGCACATCTGCCGCAGGCTCGCCGCCTGCACGGGCGCGGACGGGCGGGCGCTGGCGCGCATCAGCGCGTTCAACAAAACGCCGCTTCTGGACGCTGAAAGCGATCTGCCCAATGCCGCAAAATTTCTGCTGTATCAAGACCCGCTTTTGGGCCTGTACGATTTGGATATCGAAGGGCTGGGCTTTGCGCAGCACTACGCCTCGCTGGAGGCGGAGTTTGCCGCGTATGCGCAGGAGGGCGGCCAGTGGACGCTGCTGTACCGTTTTTATGAGCTGCTGGCCCGCGTGCTGAAAAACAAGGCGGAATTGGGCCTTGGGCTGTACCGCGCTTACCAAAAGCAGGACCGCGCCCGGCTGGCAGCGCTGGCCGGACAGGCGCGGCAGGCCGCAGAGGACTGCGGAGCGCTGCGCACATGCTGGCGGCAGCTGTGGATGGCGGAATGCCGTCCGCAGGGGTTTGAAGTGCTGGAGCTGCGGCTGGCCGGCGTACAGGCCCGCCTGGAAGCGGCCGCCGCTCGAACGGAAGACTGGTGCGCAGGCAGCGTGCAGCGCCTGGAGGAGCTGGAGGAGGGGCGGCTGCTCCTGCTGCGCACGCCCGGCACCAGCCGCCTGCACGGCGTGTATTTCTGGCGCGAGATCGCAAGCGCATCCAAATGCTTTTGAGAACAGGCGCCCCCGCGCCGCGGCCCGCGAAAGAGCCGGAACGGGGAAAAGGGAAAGGGATGGTTATGCAATGAAAAGAATCACGATGGTCATCGCAGGCCTGGGCGGCCGCGGCCACGACATTTACGGCAACTATGCCATGGAGCACCCGGATGAGGTGGAGATCGCTGCAGTGGCGGACCCGCGTCCCGAGCGGCTGGAGCTGGCGCAAAGGGAGTGGAACATCCCGGCGGAGCGCTGTTTCGCAACGGCGGAGGAACTGTTTGCGCAGCCGCAGCTGGCGGACGCGGCGGTCATCGCCACGCAGGACCGGCAGCATGTCGTCCATGCGGAGGCCGCGCTGAAAGGGGGGTACCATTTGCTGCTGGAAAAACCAGTGGCGGTGGACATTGAGGGCTGCCTGAAGGTACTGCGTTTGGCGCGGAGGTATCAGCGCCATGTGGTGGTGTGCCATGTGCTGCGCTATACGCCTTTTTACAATGCCATCAAGCGGATCATCGAGGACGGCCGCATCGGCGAGGTGGTAACCATCCAGGCCATGGAACAGGTGGGCTACTGGCATCAGGCGCACAGCTATGTGCGCGGCAACTGGCGCCGAGCGGACGAATCCAGCCCGATGATCCTGGCAAAGTGCTGCCACGATATGGACATTCTCATCTGGCTTACGGGCAAGCGGGCGCGCTATGTAAGCTCTTACGGCAACAATTATCTGTTCCGTGCGGAAAAAGCCCCCGCAGGCGCGGCGCAGCGCTGCATGGACTGCGCTGTGCGCGCCGGCTGTCCCTACGACGCGGTGCGGTATTATCTGGAGAGCGGCCGCACCAGCGTACGCGCGGGGCGCGTGCACTGGCCCATTAACGTGCTGGACCCTCACCCCACACCCGAGAACATCGAGCAGGCGCTGTGCACCGGCCCCTACGGCCGCTGTGTTTATCACTGCGACAACGACGTTGTGGACCACCAGGTGGTAAATATCGAGCTGGACGGCGGCACCACCATCAATTTTACCATGTCCGCGTTCACCGAACGGTGCTACCGCACCATCAAGGTGATGGGTACCCACGGCTGTGTGGAGGGAAATATGGACCTCTCTCACCTGGTGTGGCACGACTTCTTCGGCCACAGCGAAGAAATGGACCTGAATGTAACGGACGGTTCCATGGCCGGGCATGGCGGAGGAGACGCCGTTATGGTGAAACAGTTTGTAGAACTGCTGGCCAGCGGGCGGGACGACGAGATGCTCTCTTCTGTGGAACACTCCATCGAAAGCCATCTGGTGGCGCTTCTGGCCGAGCGCTCCCGCCTGGAACATGGCCGCAGCCTGCCCGTGGAGCTGTGAGCATAGTTCGGAATTTGTCTTTTTTGTTAAGGAGATCGTTTTTTGATGCTTCAATATTGAAAACAGAATGAATAAAAAAGGACTCTGTTTTGCAAATGATTTAAATTTCTTTGTTCATTTTGCTGCAAAAATATGATAATATTTTTTGATGGTGCCGGAAAACAGTAAAACAAGCGCCGAAAAAGACAAATACATTGCGCGGCGTCCTTGCTATACTGAAAGTGCAGAACAGGAAGGGCGACGCAGCCTTTTCCAAAGGATCTTTTAGGAGGAAAACGCAAATGAAAAAAATATTGGCACTCTGTCTTGCGCTGACGATGGCACTGGCTGTGTTCGCCGGATGCTCGGGCGCAGCCTCTTCTTCAGCGCCGGCCGCCGGCTCCGCCAGCGGCTCTGCTTCCACAGGCGGCTCTGCCACCGGCAAGCAGCTTTCGGGCAAGGTCGTGTACTGGTCCATGTACAACGAGGGAGAGCCCGAGGCAATGGCCATCCAAAAGGCCGCTGATATGTTCATGGAGGACTACCCCGACTGCGAGGTGGAGATCCAGTGGATCGGCCGTTCCAACCAGGACATCACCGGCCCGGCGCTGGAGGGCGGCGAGCAGCTGGACATCCTGGACAATTTTTCGTATGATAAGAGCACGGACCGTTATCTTGACATCACGGACATGATGAACGAGCCGGCCCTCGGCCAGGAGGATATGACCGTGGCCGAGAGCATTCTGCCGGTGCTGAATCTCGCCAACGCCCAGGGACAGGAAAAGGCCGGGCTGGAGACGGACAAATACTACGGCGTGCAGATGTTCCCCTGGGTGGTGGGCTTCTTCTACAACAAGGATCTGTTCCAGCAGGCGGGCATCACCGAAACGCCCGAGACCTGGACGGAATTCATGGAAGCATGCCAGAAGCTGAAGGACGCGGGCATCAATGCCGTCACCTGTGATGACGCATACATGACGCTGATCCCCAACAACTATCTGGCCCGCCTGGTGGGCAGCGATACCATCGCAGCCATGAGTGCCAGCGCGTCCGACCCGGCGTGGCAGTCCGAGGAAGTGAAGCAGGCGTTTGCCGCCATGGAGGCGCTGTCGCCGTTTATGTCCCCGCAGACAGCCACCAATAAGTATCCCGCCGGCCAGCAGGAATTCGCGCTGGGCGAGGCGGCCATGTACCTGAACGCCAGCTGGATGCCTTCCGAGGTGGCCGACACGGCGGGCGAGGACTTCCCCTGGGGGTTCTTCGCGTTCCCGCAGGTGGAGGACGGAGCTGAGGGCAGCGGCTACGTTTCCGTCGGAGGTGTTCCCCTGGCCGTATACAGCGGCTCCCCGAACCCCGAGGCGGCGAAGGAGTTCCTGCGCTATGTGGCGTCCAAGGAAGTGCAGGACTATCTGGCCGAGCAGGGCGGCGCTCCGGCGACCGTCGGCTCCGAGTGGCCCGGCGCCCGTGCCGAATGCACGGATGTGATCGCTGCTGCGGACAAGGTGGCCAGCCTGAACTGCGACCTTTCCAGCGAGTTTGTGAGCGCAGTGTTTACAATGGAGATGAACAAGGTGCTCACCCAGCAGACGACGGCCGACAAGGCGGTATCCACCCTGACGGGCGAAGCTTCCAAATATTGACGCCGGCCGGATAAAACAAGGAAACAGGATAGGGATGCCGGCCGCGCACAAATGCGCGCCGGCATCCGCTTTTTCAAATGATACAGCCGGGGGGCAGGCTTCCCGGCAAAGCAACAAGGAGGGGCAGCGGTGAAAAAAGGGCTGCGCAGAATGTATCTGGCGTTCCTTTCGCCCGTGGTGATCGCATTTTTGATCGCTTATCTGTATCCCGTGCTGCGCACAGTTCAGATGTCGTTTTTTGAGGTGTCGGATATCAGCGCCGCGCGGGATACCTGGGAATTCGTAGGGCTTTATAATTATGTAGACCTGTTCAGCCGTCAGCTGTTCCGGGTATCGTTCAAGAATATGATGCTGATTTTCCTGGCGGGAGGCGCGGCGGTATTTCTGATCTCGCTGTTTTTTGCCTGGGTACTGCACAAGGGCATGTTCATGGGCAACCTGTGGCGCAACCTTATCTATCTGCCCACGGTCATCACGCCCGTGGCCATGATCACGGTGTGGACGCAGTATGCGTACAACAGCCGGTACGGCCTGCTCAAAACGGTGTTCGAGGCGCTGGGCCTGGACGGCCTTGCGGCCATACCATGGACAAGCACTCAATACGCGTTCTGGTCCATGCTCATCGCTTTCTGCTTTTGCAGCATCGGCGGCAACCTGCTGGTGTACATGGCCGCCATGAAAAAGATCCCGGACGACCTGTTCGAGGCGGCGTTTATGGACGGCGCGACGGAAGGAAAGATTTTTTTCCGCATCACCCTGCCGCTCATCGCGGACAATGTTAAAACGCAGTTCACCTTCTGGACCATCGGCTGCATCGGCTTCTTTCTGTGGTCCCGCGTGTTCAGCGTGGTCCCGTCGGACCCCACGACCATCACGCCCGCCAGCTATATGTACGACCAGATCTTCGGTACGTCCATCAGCTCGAATGCGGTGGCGTCGGGCACGAACGTGGGCATGGGCGCGGCCATCGGCGTGGTGCTGTGCCTGATTACCGTCGCGGCGATGGCGCTCATCAATCTGATCTTCCCGAAGGAAAAATACGAGATGTAAGGAGGACGGCCCCTATGCAAAAATATCCGTCTTTCTGCCTGCGGCAGAAAAGCCCTCCCGCAGGCCGCGTCAGCGGCTGGGCGGGAAAGGCAGTGCACGTTCTGGGCAAGGCTCTTATCCTGTGCTGGTGCGCCTTCACGGTCGCACTCATCGGCTGGGTGGTGCTGGCGTCCTTCACGCCCACCCGGGATATCTTCCAAAACGACCTGCTGGCCGCCGGGCTGGACCTGAGCGGCTATGAAGTGGTGATGGAACGGTATCACATCATGGATTATTTCCTCAACAGCGTGCTGTACACGGTCTGCGCCTGTGCGGGGCTCATTGTCTTCTGCGCGCCCGCGGCTTTCGTGATGACGAAGTTCGTGTTCCGCGGCCGCCGCCTGTTCCAGACACTGTTCTCCGTTGCGCTGGGCCTGCCGGGCGTAATGATCCTGGCGCCGCTGTACATGATGCTGGTTCGGGCGAACCTGCACAATTTCCGTGGCACGCTCATCCTAGTCTACCTGTGCACGGGCATTGCCGCGACAACGGTGTATCTGATGGGCTTTTTCGCCACGGTGCCCATGACGGTGTTTGAATCCGGCCTCATTGACGGGTGCAGCCATATCACCTCGTTTTACAGGCTTATCCTTCCGCTGGCAAAGCCGGGGATCGTGACCATCACCATCTTCAATTTCATCGGATACTGGAATGAATATATCTGGGCGCTGGTGTTCTCCGGCAAGCAGGCCAACCGCACGTTGGCCGTGGCGCTGCAGACGCTGGTGACCAGTATGCAGACGACGGGCAATTATCAGGGCCTGTTCGCGGGTGTGGTGATCGTATTCGTGCCCACGGTGATTATTTATGTGCTGCTGTCCAAGCAGATCATGTCCGGCGCAACGGCCGGCGCAGTCAAAGGATGAGGAACGATGCTCAAGCCGGTACCTGTCGAGCCAGTGCTCAGCGTGAAAGAGCTTTATACGCTGTATTATTTTCACCATGAAAGCGGTTACCGCTTTGCGGGGGAAAGCCATGACTTCTGGGAAATTATTTATGTGGACAAGGGGCGTGCCAGCGGCATCAACGGCACCGAGCCCTATACGCTGGAAAAAGGGCAGATCATTTTTCACCATCCCAATGTTTTCCACAACTTCCGAACGGACGGCGCGCCCGACGCTGAGGATGGCGCGGACTGCGACATCTTTGTGGTATCCTTCAACGGCGAGCTGGAGATGCTGGAGCAGTTCAGGGACCATATTTTTACCCTGAGCATGCACGAGCGCCATCTGTTCCGGGAGATGATCGAGGAAGGAAAACAGGTATACGATAAGCCCTTCGGCAAAAATCTGGTTTACCGGAAGGATGCGCCGCATGAACCGGAGCATCTGCCCGGCGCAAAGCAGATGATACGCAATCTGCTGGAGCAGCTGCTGATCTCGCTTTACCGCAAGCAGCAGGAATGCCCGGCACAGGTGCAGTCGCTGCCCATGCAGTCTCTGGGGATGGAGTATCAGATCGTACGCCAGGTCGTCACCTTTCTGGATCAGAACATCTACAACAACATCACCTTTGTGGACGTTGCCAGCCATTTCAACCTGAGCGAGACGCAGCTGAAAAAACTGTTCCGTGAGGTGACGGGATACAGTGTGATGCAGTACTATCGCAAAAGCGTGGTGGGGCGTATCGAGTATCACATCCGTCAAATGGACAAAAATTTCACCGAACTGGCGGATCTGTTCAACTTCAGCTCCATCCACTATTTTTCCAAGTTTTATAAGCGCGAGACAGGGCACACGCTGCGCGAGTATCTGAAAAGCTCGCAGGACGTGAGCCTGCCGTAGCGGCAGAAAACAAAACTAAACCGCGCCCGGCCGTAACAACGGCCGGGCGCGGTCATTTATGTTGCTTTGTTATGATTCTGTCGCTTTTTTTCAAAGATAGGTCCAGATTCTTGCCTGCTGCAATCACCGGAGAGTATGATGAAAACAGAACAAAAAAGGAGTGATGCGGAGATGGAACAGATCGTGCAGACGCGCAGCGTCCCTGTGATGGGAAGCTATGACGTTGTAGTGTGCGGGGGAGGCCCCGGTGGCTGGGTCGCAGCGGTAGCCGCTGCGCGCGCAGGCGCCCGTACCGCGTTGGTAGAGCGCTATGGGTTTGTGGGCGGTATGGCTACGGCGGCCCTTGTAGTGCCGATCAGCGTATTCACCTACAACGGACAGCTGGTATGCGGGGGGATTCCCTGGGAATTCGTACAGCGTATGGTGGAAGCCGACGGAGCGGAGGTAGAGCATCCGTTGGGGAATATTTCCCATGATCCGGAATGCTATAAATTGATCGCGCAGCGGATGCTGCTGGAGAGCGGCGTTGATTTGCATTTTCACGCAGTGCTCACAGGCTGCGTCCGGGAGGACAGCAGGATAACGCATGTGATTTTGGACACCAAAAGCGGTCCCAGGGCGCTGGAGGCAAAATATGTGATCGACAGCACCGGAGACGGCGATCTCTGCGCTATGGCGGGTGTGCCGATGCAGGAAAATACAATGCCGCTTCAGCCGCCTTCCCTGTGCTTTTGTATCGGCGGCGTGGATACGGACGCTCTGGAGCTGATCCATCATGAAAAGCAGGGGCTCAATTATCACAATCTGCGCGTCCAGACAAAGCTGCGTGAATTGGCTGAGACGGAGGATGTTCCAGTATTCGGCGGCCCTTGGTTTTGCAGTATTCACCGCGACGGCAGAGTAATGGTGAACATGACCAGGACGCCCGCGGATATGCTGGACCCTGCCCAGGCGACCCGTGCCGAATGCAGGCTGAGGGAGGACGTACACGCTTTTGTAGCGTTGCTGAAGAAATATTTTCCGGAATTCAAAAACGCAGAACTGCTGTTTACCGCCGCGCAAACGGGCGTGCGCGAGACCCGGCATATAAAAGGCGAACATGTTCTCACCGGAGAAGAATATTTGAATGCCGTACATTTTGAAGACGCCGTAAGCCGGGGAGCGCATCCCATTGACATCCATACCGCCGGTGACACGACGCAGAAGTGCCAGTTTCTAAAGAACGCGGCCTATATCCCTTATCGTTCCCTGATCGTCCCGGGCTTCGACAATCTGCTGGTGGCGGGGCGTTGTTTTTCAGCCGACCAGGTGGCTTCAGCCTCGGTGCGGGTGCAGGCCTCGGTGATGGGGCTGGGCCAGGCGGCGGGCTGTGCCGCCGCCCAGTGTGCCTGTGCGGGCACGAGCGTGCACAAAGCCGATGTGCACACGCTGCAGGCCATGCTGCGCAAATGGGGTGCGCTGATTTAAAGGAGCGTCAGGGCTTTCAAAAAGCAAAGCAGGCGAATAGATTGCATGGGCATAGGAAATGAGGGAAGAGGATGACGACGGTCGACTACAAAAAAAACGTACCGGTGCTGGGCTCTTATGAGGTCGTGGTAGCAGGGGCAGGCCCGGCGGGGATATGTGCGGCGGTGGCAGCGGCCCGCAGCGGGGCGCGCGTGGCGCTGGTGGAACGTTACGGAGTATTGGGAGGAAATCTGACGGCCGGTTATGTCGGGCCGATATTGGGTATGGTCGGCAGTGGGACCATGCGGGATGAGCTGATGGCCTTGCTGGGGGTACCGGAGAATGATATGATCGGAGAGGTGGGCGTCGCCCACGATATGGAACAGGCCAAACGGGTTCTGGCCGAATTTGTTTCATGTGAGAATCTTGATGTATTTCTGCAGACGCCCGTCGTGGACGCGCTTATGGCTGGCGCCTCTCTGGAAGGGCTGCTGGTGGCAACCAAGGAAGGGCTGCGCGCCATGGAGGGGAAAATCGTGATAGACGCCACCGGGGATGGCGACGTGGCCTGGTTTGCGGGCGCTCCTGTGGAAAAGGGGCGCGCCGATGGACTGATGCAGCCGGTGACTCTGGAATTTACACTGGATGGTGTGGACGAGAGCCGGGCTGTGGCATGTATTGGCGACGTAGACGATGTGGAGCTGAACGGTGAGCGGTTTCTTGATTACTGTGCGCGCTGCGCGCGGCAGGGGCTGCTGCCGGAGCAGCTGGCGGCTGTGCGGCTGCACCGTACCACGCATTCCGGACAGCGGCAGGTGAACACGACACAGCGCAACGGCATAGACGCTACTTGCGTGCGTGCGCTTTATTCCTCGGAGCTGGAGCTGCGCCGCCAAATCGACATACTGGTGCATTTCTTTCGGGAGAATCTGCCCGGGTATGAAAAATGCAGGTGCATTGCCAGCGGCGCTACGCTGGGCGTGCGGGAAACACGCCGTGTGATGGGGGAGTATACTGTTACTGCGGAAGAATTGGCGGCGGGAAAGCGCTTTTCTGATGTGGCGGTACACAAGGCCGAGTTCATCGTGGATATCCATAATCCGGAAGGAGCGGGCCAGGCGGAGGAAAGGATACAGTATGTAATGCCCTACGACTTGCCTTACCGCTGTTTTGTGCCGCTCAAGGTGGAGAATCTGCTCACTGCAGGACGGTGCATTTCGGGCACACACCGGGCGCATGCATCTTACCGGGTGATGTCAATTTGCATGGCGATGGGCGAGGCTGTGGGGATGGCGGCGGCACTGTGTGTTCGGGAAGGCTGTACGCCCCGCACTCTGGATGTGAAAAAACTTCAGGCGGCGCTGGAATCAAAAGGAGTAGATTTGTACAGCAAATAATGACGGTATGAAAAAACGGGCGGTAGCATTTTCAGCTGCCGCCTGCTTTCTTTAATGAATAATGCAAAAGCCTCCCGCCGGGAGGCTTTTGCGTGTGACCAAGCTATTGCCCCAGATAAGCTCCCTGCTGCAGCAGAAGGCTGCGCAGTGCCTGAGCGTCGACACGGGACGGATCGCAGGCGCCGGATGCGGCCATAGCTGCGGCGGTTCCCGCCGCCTGGCCGAACACAAGACAGCAGGGAATCATACGGATGGCAGAGCCGGCCATTGCGTCGGCGGAAATGGAACGTCCCGCCACCAGAAGATTGGAGATTCCGCGCGGGATAAGGCAGCGGTAAGGAACACCAAAAAACGGACCGTTTTCCAGCGTATAGTAGGTGCCGCCGGGATCGTTTTTATTGTGGGTATCCATATTGGTCGCCATGACGGCGATGGAATCATCCGGTACACGGCAGGCCCGCACGTCGTCAACGGTGAGCCGGTATAATCCGTCGACATGCCGCGTTTCGCGGATGCCGATGGTAGCTGCAGTGTCAAGGAAACGCGCGTTTTCAAAGCCGGGCGCGTATTTTTTCAGAAATCCGAATACCTGGTGCGCCTGGCGCAGTCCCTCCAGTTCGGCGCGGGTCAGATCCTCCGCGTTTGTACCGTCCACATCCAGGATTCGGGTAACGTTCAAACGGTATTCCCCGGCCGCGGGGCTTTCAAACAGACACACCTCGCCTCGGGGCACGTCGCCCCATTCTGCGGCTTTCTCCCGGATCAGCCAGCTGAAAGGCCCGTAAAACGGGCGTATTTCATCCCGGTGTTCCCGAATGTGCGCTTTGAGGCGGGGCGTATCCACATTGCCGACACGGAAAAACAACGTGGCTGGCTGCATATTGCCGTCCTCCACGCGCCCAAGTTCAAATTTTACGCCCGAGCGTGCAGCAACGTCTGCGTCGCCGCTGCAGTCGATCACAACTTTGGCACGAAACAGAAACAGGCCGGATTTATTGGCGGCTACGACACCGGTGATGCGGCCGTTTTCCTGCAGTACATCTATAAACTGGGTGTGCAGCAGCAGCTTTGCACCGCTTTCAGCAAGCATCTGTGTACATACCAGTTTAAAGCACTCATGGTCAAAGGGGCCAACATGGGCGTGGCCGATTTTATAAAAGCCGGAAAACGGTTCTTCCGCCTCTACATCGGCCGGATCAACGGCGCCGCCCAGAGTTTTCATACGGGCCACAACCTCCTCAAAGATACCCCGGATGACCATTTTTTTGTTTTGTGCATCATAGCAGGTCATAAACGGACCGACGAGGCCGGTTGTGGCCTGGCCGCCTACACATCCGTTCTGATCAAACACAAGGGTCCGGGCCCCATTGCGGGCCGCACAGACAGCGGCGCCGATACCGGCGGGGCCGGCGCCGACTACCAGAACGTCTACATTTTCAGCAACGGATAGTTGCCTGGTAAAGGATACGGTCTCCATTGTTTACCTCCGCTCTTTTGTTCTGCCTGAGGTGCGGGGTCAATAGCGGCCCCGCCTGGTCTGCCCCGGGCGCGAATATTTTGTGGAAACTCCGAAAGAATCCAGGATCAGGGCTTGTTTGACATCCTGATGATCCTTGTCATACCATAAATTGTGCTGTTCCTGCGGATCGTTTTCCATGTCGTACAACTCTCCGAATTGGATGCCGTGATAAACGCTGAGTTTGAACCGTCCGTCGTAATACATGGTTGCGTAGCAGCTTTCGGCCGGTTTGCCGGCCGCCTGAATTTCTCCGGGGGCGCGAAGTCCGTCGTAGTTCATATCCACCTCCAGCGTATCGTAGAACTCAGCGCGCACGAATTTGCGCGGTGCCGGCGCGTTCTGCCCTGTGAGGACGGGAACGAGGGAGCGCCCATGGGTGTCGGCTGGTGGGATGCCGCACAGGTCGGCGATGGTGGGGGCCAGATCGGTTTGTTCCACCAGGCCGCCGTACACGGCGTTTTGCCGGAAGGTACCGGGCAGGGAAATAATAAGCGGGACGTGTGTAATACCCTCGTAAAAGCGGCAGCCTTTATGGGTAAGCCCATGGTCGCCGAGCATTTCACCGTGATCGGAATTGAAAATAACGATGGTGTTTTCCCGCAGCCCCATTGCGTCCAGTGCGTCAATGATGCGTCCGTAGTGTCTGTCGATCAATTCTATCATCCCGTAATAGGACGCCTTGTTTCTCCGCATCGCATCGTCTGTGGGATGGGCCGTACTTTGAAAGAAAAAATCTTTAAGGTTATTGTTCAGAGCGAGGTCGGCATCGCTGTAAATGGGGTCGGGCAGATTGCGGGCAAGATATTTCTCCACCAGGTCCGCCGGCGCGTCATAAGGCGGGTGAGGGTCGTAGCAGTTGACCGATAACAGCCATGGCTGCTCGCAGGCGGAGCGTTCCCGTATAAAGGAGACGGCTTTTTCCGCCAGCCATGCGGTTTGCCGCAGCTCCGCAGGAGCGTCGGAGCGGTACCAGTGATAATCGTGCTTTTCATCGGAGGTAAAAATATCATGCCAGTCCACACCTTTTTGGTTCAGCCATTCCACATAGAGGTTGCCGGGGCTGTTCAGGTGATGCCCGGACGCGAGATTGTAACAGAAATAAGAATAGCCGTCATCCATGCGTGGCTCGTAATCGTTCCAGGCCGAGGTGATATGCAGTTTCCCGACGAGCCCGCAATAATATCCGGCGTCGGCAAGGCGTTTTGTGATCAGCGTGCAGTGCTCCGGCAGGTTGCACGCCCCATTGATATTGGCGTTGATCGAAGACGGATAACGCCCTGTCAGGAAACTGGCGCGGCTGGGTGTGCAGATGGGGTTTTGGCAGTATGTGTTGGTGAAAGCGACACCCTGGCGGCACAGGCGGTCCAGGTTGGGCGTATCAATGAATGAATTGCCCAAAGCATGGATCGTGTCCCACCGCTGTTGGTCTGTGCAAAGCCAAAGGATATTGGGCCTTTTGTCCATAGCAATTCCTCCGTTCTTATCTGCAACCTTCCACAAAAAAGGGGCCTGAGGCCCCTTTTGGTGCGGTTGGAATATGGTCAGCCATAAAAACTGTCGTACCAGGCCTGCAGCTCAGCCTGAACTGCATCGCCGCCGGCATTTTTCCAGTCCGCCTGGAAAGTGGGAAGATCGTCCAGCGTTTTGGTCCCGGCCAGAATTTGCAGGATATAATCGTTCATGCTGCTGAACAGTGCTGTATTGTATTTGGCATAGTTTTCGGTGGCAGGCTTAAAGGCGAAATCATTGTTTACAAAAATTTCAGGCGTATTTTCGTTGGCATACAAAGTAACAGCTTCGAAACCTGCCCACTGGGCGTCGGATTTGCGGACGCGGGACGGCCATTCGGTTGCGAACTCTTCCTCGTTGGTAGAGTCGATATACCAGTAGGAATTGCCGCGCTCCTCGGCAAAAATGGGGTTGATGGGGGCGATGCCGCCGTCTTCATCATAGTTAAAGTGAGTTCCTTCCACACCGATGTTGATATAAAGCTGGTTTTGCTGCTTCAGGTTGATCCAGTTCACGGCATCGGCGGCGTTTTCCGAGCCGCGCAGAATGACAGTGACAAAGTTGATGGCTTCCGTGCGCATGTATTTGCAGGTACCGTCAGAGCCTTTCAGTGCGCCGATGTATCCGAGGTCATCGTAAGTGAGGCCCAGAGTCTCAAGCATGGTGGGAGTGGTCTCGCCCAGGCCGTTGCGGTTGATCTGAGCGATGATCGCCTTGCCGCCTGCAAGCTTTTCCTGCACGGTGGACGAGGTGTTTACGGCCCAGTCGGGGTCAAGCAGACCCTCCTGCTGGCACTTAGACAGAAATTCGATCATCTTTCCGAAGTTTTCATGCTCCGTCATATAATATACATTGCCGTCTTCGTCCACCATCCAGTCGTTGTAGATGCCGAACGCCGCGGCAATGGCCTGCGGGAAGATCCAGGTGCCGTTGCCTTCCGAGGCGGAACGGTACGGGCCGGAGAAGATGATGTATTGATCTCCGAAATGTTCTTTTAATTTTACGAGACAGTCATAAAATTCGTCGATCGTGGTTGGGATGGCCTCGATGCCTGCCTCCTGCATCAGATCCCAGCGGCATACCATAAAGCCCTGCACCTCCTGGGCATAGGGATATTTATAAGGAATGCCGTAAATGTTGCCGTCCTCGCCGGAGACAGCACGCCAGGAATCCTCGGATACACCGTTCAGGATATCTTGGCCATAGACGTCCAGCAGATCGTTCAGGGGCATAAGGGCACCCTGGCTCATCAGTGTCTGGAACTGGTCGGGTGAGCACTGGATGATATCATAGGAGGCGCCGCCGGCAACCTCCATCACAAGCTTTTCGTCGGCATTCTCGGCCGGCAGAGCATAATATTCCACATCATAACCCGTGGTCTCTTTGAGAACGTCCACCATGATATCGGTGGTGGGGTCCCATGCAACGTTATACCCCAGACGCTTTAATGTTACGTTGCCCGGGCCCTTCAATGCGGGGACGTTTGCGCCCGCCGTGCTTTGGCTGGTGCCGGATGCGTCCGTGCCGGACGGCGAAGCGCTTCCGGCGTCTCCGCAGCCTGCAAGGCATGTGAGCAGAAGCGCTGCGGTCAGCAGAATAGACAATGCTTTTTTCATCTTGTTACCTCCTGTTTTGATCGATTCGACTATCTCCTACCGGTGCATCCCGGAATGGATCCAAAAAGGTTATCCCTTGACGGAGCCGATTGTGATGCCCTGTACCATAAACCGGGCCACAAAGGGATAAAGGGCGACAATGGGAATGATGGACAGCGTGACGGCGGCCGCGACCATGCCTTCGGAAGTGATATTGGCCATGTAGTTGTTGCTGGCGAGATTTTGAATAAAATCCTGGCTGTTGTTGATGATATTGTACAGGTATACCTGAAGGGTGTTCATATCCGGGGACCGGGTATACATCATCGCATGGAAATAATTGTTCCAGTAATTGATCGCATACAGCAGGCCGACGGTGGCGATCACCGGTTTGGACATGGGGCACACGATGGACACCAGCGTGCGCAGATCCCCGGCGCCGTCGATCCGGGCGGATTCCTCTACACTTTCAGGCAGGCTTTCAAAATAATTTTTCACAATGAACATATTGAACTGCACGATGGCGAAAGGCAGGATGCAGGCGGCATAGGTATCCAGCAGCCCCAGGCTTCGTACGACCATATAAGCGGGGATCATACCGCCGAAAAACACCATGCTGATGACATACAGCAGTGAAACGACCCTGCGCCCCTTGAAGCCGGGCTTGGAAAGGGGATAGGCTGTCGTAATCGTCGTAAACAGGCTGAGCAGTGTACCTGCTCCCGTAACGATGAGAGAATTTTTCAGCGCCGTAAAAAATGAAGTCTGGGTCAGCACATACTTGACGGTCTCAAGCTGGAACCCAACGGGCCAGAAGTAAACGTTGCCGGCTGTGACGTCCGGCCCATTGCTGACAGCCTTGCTGATGACGTGCAGACAGGGCAGGATGGCGATAAGACTCAGCAATGCCATGGCTGCGTAGGCAAAGCCGGACAGGAATTTTTCACTGCCGGACAGGGGAATGCCTTTTTCACGGTATAGCGGTTTCTTTTTGGTATTTAACATTTTATTGCATCCCCTTTCTTACCAGATGCTGCGTCCCAGCAGCTTGCGGCTTATCGCATTGGCGCTTACGATCAGAACAAACGCCACCACGGAGTTGAACAGTCCCAAAGCGGTGGACAGAGGGAAATCCATCTGCCCCATACCCAGACGGTATACATAAGTCTGGATTATATCTGCAACTTCATATACGGCAGGATTGTAAAATACCAGCACCTGCTCAAATCCTGTTTCCAAAATATAGCCCACCTTGAGAATGAGCATTAGGACGATGGTGGGCAGCAGGCCGGGCATGGTGATGTTCCAAATCTGGCGCCATTTGCTGGCGCCGTCCACGCGGGCCGCCTCATACAGCGTTATATCGATCCCCGTGATGGCCGCCAGATAAATGACCGTATTGTAGCCGACTTCTTTCCAGCCTTCGGTAAATACCAGCACGCTGCGGAATACACTGTTATCGGTAAAGAATCCGATGCGCGTGCCGCCCATCGCGGTGATAGCGGTATTGATGATGCCGTAAGAACCAAACAGCGAATAAAAAATACCGAAGATGACGACCCATGAAAAGAAATAGGGCATATAGATAGCGGTCTGGGCAAATTTGCGGTAGGTAGCGCGGCGGATCTCGTTGAGAAGTATCGCGCAGATGATAGGGATGGGAAACAGCCAGAGGATCTTCAATCCGTTGATGATCAGCGTGTTGGCCAGCACTTTCGTAAATTGGGAACTGGCGAACAGGCGCCGGAAGTGTTCAAGCCCCACCCAGTCGCTCAAGCCGATGGCGTCGATGGGGTTGCTGCCCAGAAAAATATTGTAGTCCTTGAAAGCGATCAGAATACCATACAGCGGCGCGAGTTTATAAATAAAAAGGAAAAACAAGCCCGGTATCAGCATCAGATACAGCATGGGATGATGCTTTACATACACAAAAAAACTGTGGAGTTTATGCCGCAATCCGGTTTTGGCTCTCAGTCCGCCGGACGGTACAGCCGTTGTGTCAAGTGCCATCTTCATTGTAAAACCCTTTCTTTCCATTCAACTGCCGGAGTGTTCCGGGCTGTTTGTTCTCTGATATCAATTGTAGTACGGGCCAGCGTTGTGGTAAATATCACAAAATTTCGTTTTCTAGTCCGTTCTTTATGTAATTGTTGCTCAATTCGAAGACGTTGTAGACTTCTTACAAAAATACGCCCATGTCTTTCGGCATGGGCGCAGAAGAAATGAAACAGAATCAAAAAAATGAAACAGAGCCGCCTTCGCGGCTCTGCGGACGACCTCGTACAGGAGCGTTCAATCGCTGTCATGGGGCTGCACCGGAAGTTCAATCATCACACAGGTGCCGATGCCTTCGCGGGCGGAGATATAAAACTTGCATTTCCCCTGGCCGAAGATATCGAGCCGCTTATGTACATTGGCTACGCCGTAACTTTTGCTGATGCGGATATCCAGCTCGGTCAGCTTCTGTGCCGTTTCGGGCGCCATCCCGTTGCCGTTATCCTCGATCTCTACACCGAAAGCGCGGGAGGAACGCCATGCGCGGATGACCAGACGCTTTTCCGTTTTGTCACAGTACAAAATGCCGTGGAGCAATGCGTTTTCCACCAGCGGCTGGAGCGAAAGTTTGGGGATCAGGCATTCCATTGCAGCCTGATCCAAATCATACTCCACCTCAAACTGATGGGAGAAGCGTTTTTGCATGATACCGAGGTAGGTGCGGGTAAGATCCAGCTCGTCGGACAGCGGTACGATGGCTTCGCCTTTATTGATGCTCATGCGCAGATAGCGGGAGAGCGCGTTCACCATCCATACGCTGTCATCCGGATTTTTGTCCAGGATCATCCACTTGATGACATCCAGCGTGTTGTAAAGAAAATGCGGCTTGATCTGAGCCTGCAGCGACTCCATTTGATATTCGGAAATAGCCAGCCTGTCGCGGTAACGGGCGTCCACAACAGCGGCGATGGAGCGTACGATCTGCTCGGTATCGCGTTCCAGCGTGATGAGACCTCCTTTGCGGCGTCCCGCGCAGGAATCGGTATTTCCGGTCCCGTTTTCGGCATCCAGCGTATGGATGGCTGCGTTGAGGCGGCTAACGGTACGGTTGAGATTGAGACTGTAGGCTGCCGTGACGGCGATGATAAACAAAATCAGACACGCGACTACCCACATGGATACAATGGTGTTTACCGCGCCGGAATCCATGGTGTAGACCTGTGCCCGCGGCATGGAGGAGATAACATACCATTCCGTCGTTTCAAGCCGGCTGAATGCGAGGATGACGTCCGGTTCAAGCAGATAACCGGAGCCCAGGCTGCACACCTGCTCCATCAGCGACGGCGGCAGGGCCGTTTCGCCCAGATGCGCGTCGTCTGTGTGCGCCAGAATACGGCCCTGCGCATCCGCAAGGAACATTTCGTCATGGTTGGTGCTGCCTGCGGCAAATATCTCATGAAATTGAGAAACGCTCACATCGGCAAAAAGCACACCGCACAGCTTGTCGTAATCCGCCTGGCTTTTCAGCGCCACAGCACAGGAAACAACGGCGGTGGGCTCGGATATGCCTAGGCTGACAAGGTGTGTTCCGTGCCAAAATACGCCGCCTTTTTGATAAACGGACCCGTTTTCTCCAAGGCTGGACAGAGGGTCCAAGGAGTAAAGCGTTGTTTTCTGGCCGGAATAAATTTTTTCGTCGGGCACATACAGCCGCAGGCGCGTGATCATATGCTTGTCCAGCTGTTCAGACAGCGCGCGGCGTATCTTGGCGTATTCTTCCAGTTGCACGGCTGTGTCCGCGTCTGAATTGAGATAGGGATACAATGTGCCGATCAATGCCGATGCGCTCTCTTTGACCTGTTCAAAACGGTAATCGATGTTGTTGCGGGTCTGCCCGGCGGATACCAGCATTTTTTGACACAGCTCCGCTTCCATGGCCTGGGCGGTGTTGCGGGTGTAGTAGAATACGGCCAGCGTCAGAAGCACCAGCGCAGCCAGCAAAAGCACGAACATCAGCAGGCGGGCGGCGCTGCGGGCACGGCCGAGCCGGACGCCGCCGTTTGCGGGACGCCTGAAGCGGGCGGTCGCCTGTTTCAAAGCTGCTCCGCCTCCTTTTCGGCCGCGGGGCGGGCGTTCAGCATGATGTTTTCGCGGTATTCGCCCGGCGTTTGGCCCGTGTACTTTTTGAACAGGCGCGAAAAATAACTGGGGGAAAGGTATCCCACCTTATAGCATACGTCATACAGATGAATGTTTGTCTGCGCTAAAAATTCTTTGGCTTTGTTCAGCCGCTCCTGCGTGATGTATTCGTTGATGGTCTTTCCTGTGGCCTGCTTGAACAGCACACACAGATAGGTGGGCGTAAGATATACGGCTTCTGCGAGGCTTGTTACTGAAAGCTGCTCCATATACTGCGCGGCGATGATCTCCCGTACGCGCTTGATGACCGTATTTGTGTGAGGCGTGCTCATTTTTTGCAGGTGCAGGGTCAAATCTTCATATACGGAAGCAAGCATCGCCTCCTGCTCTCCCAAGCCGTTGCATTGCAGAAAGCTGGCTGTCAATTTAAGGTGTGAGGCATAGGGACCCATATTTTCCGTACGCATATTGGTCATCAGGCGCGTGGGCAGCAAAAGAAGAAAAAGCATGAAATTCTGCTGCTCGTCCTCGCCGGGCAGGGCGCGGATGCCGGCAACGGCGCGCTCCAGCGCCAGATGCACCGCCGCCGTATCTCCATTGAGGATGCTGTCACAGATCTCTTTTTCCGCTTGTTCGCGAAGAGTGCGTCCGCTGCCGTCGTCCTCATATTTTTTGATGGAGATCGGGATATCCTTGCCGATCAGGTAACAGCGGCTGATTGCCTCGCAGGCATTGGCGTAAGCGGAGCGTACGCTGCGCAGCCCGCGGAACGGCTCGCTGATGCCGATCATGGTATCCAGTTTCATTTCGCTGCGTATGCGCGCCTGCAGATGCTCGGCCACGCTCAACAGGTCTTCTTCGTATTCGTCATGTTCTACGTCCAAAATGGCGATGTATTCGGAAAGCCGCCCTTTGAACACGACATTGACGCCGTATTCCGCCAATACGCGGGCAAACAATTCTTCCAGCGCCATACTGAAAGTGATGCGGTCTTTTTCAGGCATGCTGCCCATGGTGAGCCATTTTGATTTTGGCTGAAGCCGCAGTACCAGCACGGCGTAATGTGTCTGGCTGTTCAAAGGGATACCCAGGAATTCGATGCTTTGCAGAATGTCCTCCTCGCTTTCGTCATTGTTCTGCAAAAGATCGCACAAACGGCGCTGGCGCAGCAGCGGCATGCTTTGCTCCAGCTTTCGGGCCATGTCTTCCAGGACCAGCTGCTGGGAAGACCTCTGGTCCAGCATGGCCACCACTTTGGTGATCACCGCGTCCAGTTCGTCAATGTCGATGGATTTGAGGATATAGTCTACGGCTTCCATCTTCAGAGCATCACGCAGATATCCCACATCTGCATAGCCGCTGATAAATATGATTTTGACGCCGGGATAGCTCTCCAGCACATTTTTGGCCAGTGTGATGCCGTCCATATGGGACATCCGCACGTCTGTGACGATGATGTCAACTTCATTCCGGCGGACAAAATCCAGCGCTGGGACGCCGTCGTCGAATACCCCGGCCACTTCCACACCGTGCTTGCCCCAGTTAAAGTGCGTTACAAGCCCACGGCGAACCGTTTCCTCATCGTCTGCGATAATGGCTTTGTACATCTTTACCGTTCCCTTCCGCGGTTTTGCCGCGCGCTCAAAGTGTTTGCAGGTATTCTTCGATCCACGGGATGGCCGAGCCCAGGGCGGCCGCTTCTTTTTTATAGGCACAGGCCTTGAGATAGCCGGCGTCCGGCTCGAAGGTGTTGCGGAAGGCCGCGCGGCGGCGCAGCCCGGCCAGTTCTGCATCCATGTATCGGCCTACATAGCCTCCAAGGATCACGTCGCAGTCCAGCATCATGCGCAGGTTGTTCACTACGACGGCCACGTTGTCCAGATAAGCGTCCCACACGCTGCGCAGCGCGGCGTCACCCGTGTGCAGCCGCAGGAAGAAATCTTTCAGGCTGCCGCCGGTGTGGCCGTGCAGCAGGCCGGCGCGGCAGTAGGCGTCCACACAGCCGCTTTTGCCGCAGTAGCACGGCCGCCCGCCGGGTACCAGCGTGGTGTGCCCCACCTCGCCGCTGCGCAGGTTGTGCCCCAGATACAGCCTGCGGCCGATGAGCACCGCGCTGCCCACGCTGTTGCTCAGGGAGAGATAAACCGCGTCCCGCAGAGAGACGTCGGCCCAGGCCTCGGCAAGGCAGCCGGCGTTTGCGTCGTTTATCATGCGGCAGGGCAGGCCGAGATATTGTTCGAATTCATCGGCCCGCAGTCCCTGAATGGAAAGCGCGTGGGAGCGCAGGACGAGGTCCTGCCCGCTGCCGATGATGCCGGGAATGGACAGGCCGACGCCCAAAACCGATTGCCGGGGCAGCTCCGCGCACAGCTCGCTGATGAACGCGGCGAGCGCCCGAAAATAGGCGGGCGTACGCGTAAAGTCCAGAGTGCGGGTTTGCGTGCGCGTCACCTGGCCGGAGAGATCTACAGCCACCAGGCTGACATGGCGCAGAGTGATGTCGGCCCCGACAACGTACCGCGCGCCGGGACAGGCGCTCCAGGCCCGGGGCTTGCGTCCGCCGGTGGAACTGAATTCCCCGCAGGGCTGCACCAGGCCGTGGCCCTCCAGGCGGCGCAGCAGAGTAATGGCCGTGGGCGTGCTCACCGCCAGAGCGTTCGCCATCTCCTGTGTGGAAAAACGTTCTTTTTCCATGGCCCATGCAGCCGCCTGCGCCGCCCGCCCGCGCTGTGCGCCGAAAAGATTTACTGTCTCCATCCTGAGTGCCTCCCGCCTGTTTGTGGTTTTACTGTAACACATTCAAAACACTTTGTAAAATCGTTTTAAAAACTTTACAAAAAGAAAGACTCATTCTTGGAGATTCCAACAAAATTGGAAGAGACCGCTTGACAACGCATCAAAAAAGACGCATTCTAATGCTGGAATCTTTTTAAACTGAGTTAAAAAAGTTTTGGGCATGGGAACATGCGGAAAGGATGGATCGACGATGAAGGGAGCTTTTTTTCTGGGCAACCGGGAATTTGAAGTCCGGGATATGGAAAAACGGCCGCTGGCCGCGGACGAAGTGCGCATTCGCGTGATGGCGTGCGGCGTGTGCGGTACAGATGTCCACATTTACCACGGCGAGGCGGGCTCGGCCGAAGTGACGCCGCCGGTGGTTCTGGGACACGAATATGCGGGTATTGTAGAAGAAGTAGGCGCGGATGTGAAAGGTTTGGCGCCGGGCGATCATGTCGCCGTAGACCCCAATATTTACTGCGGCGCCTGCACGCCCTGCCGGGACGGTAAAAAGCAGTTCTGTGAGCATCTGCAGGCGCTTGGCGTCACCCGGGACGGCGGGTTTGCACAGTACAGCGCAGCGCCGGCGGCACAGTGCTTCAAACTGGCACCGGAGCTGCCCTTTGAGGCAGGAGCCATGGCCGAGCCGCTGGCGTGCTGCCTGCACGGTATCGATGCCGCGGGTATACGGCCCGGCAGTACGGTATGTGTGATCGGCGGGGGAGCCATCGGCCTGCTGATGGTGCAGCTGGCCCGCCTTTCCGGCGCGGCGAAGGTCATTCTCAGTGAGCCGGTGGAACTGCGCCGCAGCGCCGGGCTGTCCGTTGGAGCGGATCTGGCTGTCGACCCGCTCCGGGAGGACCTGTCCGCCCGTGTGCGGGAGGCTGCGGGCAAAAGCGGCGCGGATGTGGTGATTGAATGTGTGGGGAACACGGCGGCCACACGCAGTGCCTTCGAGGCCGCGGGCTTCGGCGCGACGGTGCTGCTGTTCAGTGTGCCCGCGCCTACGGCTACGGTTCCGCTGCCGTTGTTCGACGTATACAAAAAAGAGCTTGCCATCCGCGGCTCCTTCATCAACCCGGATACGCATCTTCGGGCTGTGGAATTGCTGAGTGCGGGGCGCATCAATGTGGAGCCGCTCATCACCCACACGTTCGGCATCGGGGAAATGGAGCAGGCGATCAAAATGCAGATGGGCGGCGAATCCATCAAAGTGATGGTGCTGCCAAACAAACGCTGAACGCGTACAAACGGGAGAGGATGATTCAGAATGCAGAAAATGCTGCAGCAGGTGATGACGGCGCCGGGGCACATCGAGTTCCGGGAGGCGCCCGTACCCGCACCCAACGCGGGCGAGGTATTGGTAAAGATCATGAAGATCGGCGTGTGCGGGTCGGATATCCATGTGTATCACGGCGAGCATCCGTTCACAAAATATCCGGTCACCCAGGGCCACGAGGTGTCGGGGAAAATCGCGGCGTTGGGCGAGGGCGTGACGGGATTTGCCGTAGGGCAGAAGGTGACCATCGAACCGCAGGTCTACTGCGGCCGGTGCCATCCGTGCACGCACGGCAAGTACAATCTGTGCGAGGAACTTCGGGTGATGGGGTTCCAGACGACAGGCACAGCCAGTGAATATTTTGCCGTGGACGCGGGCAAGGTGACGCCTTTGCCGGAAACGATGACATACAGCGAAGGCGCGATGATAGAGCCGCTGGCCGTGACGGTACATGCGGTGCGGCGCGCCGGGGATGTGCGCGGACAGAAGATCACCGTGCTGGGCGCGGGGCCCATCGGCATCCTGCTGGCCCAGAGCGCAAAGGCGCTGGGCGCGGCGCAGGTGCTTATCACCGACATCAGCACGCCGCGGCTGGAATTGGCAAAAGCATGCGGCGTGGATTTTGCAGTGAACACAAAAGAACACGGCTTCGGTGAAGCACTGGCGGAATGCTTCGGCCCGGACAAGGCGGATGTGATCTACGACTGCGCAGGCAACGATACGACCATGGGACAGGCCATCCGGCACGCGCGCAAGGGCAGCACGATCATCCTTGTGGCGGTGTATGCGGGTATGGCAAACGTGGACCTTGCGGTGCTCAACGACCATGAACTGGATCTGAACACGAGCATGATGTACCGCCATGAGGACTATCTTGAGGCCATTCGCCTGGTGAACGAAGGCAAGGTTCGGTTGGAGCCGCTGATGAGCCGGCACTTCCCGTTCCGGGATTATCTGGCGGCATACCAGTACATCGACGCGAACCGGGAGGCGACGATGAAAGTGCTTATCGACGTGGATGAGAGCGAGGCGTGAACGTGGAAAAAATCGCGGAAACCATAAATGGCCTGCAGCACATCGGCCTGCCTACAAACGACCTGGAGAAAACGGTGGCCTTTTACGAAGGGCTGGGCTTCTCCGTTGCGCTGCGTACGGTCAACGAAGCTGCAGGGGAACAGGTAGCCTTTTTGCAGCTGAAAGAACTGGTGATCGAAGCCTATCAAACCGGCCGCGCGGCCGGCAGGGCCGGGGCCGTCGACCATATCGCGCTGGACGTCGCGGACGTGGATACGCTGTTCGTGCTGCTGCGGGACGGTGGATACGAGCTGCTGGACGACGCGGTGCGGTTTCTTCCTTTTTGGGCGCGGGGCGTGCGCTTTTTCACCATCCTCGGCCCCAATGGGGAAAAGGTGGAATTCAGCCAAAAACTTTGAGGAGGAAAGTATGTTTGATATCGTGGCGCTGGGCGAGAGCCTGATCGACTTTACACCCAGCGGGGAAAACAGCCAGGGGATGGCGCTGTTTGCGCGCAACCCGGGCGGCGCGCCTGCCAATGTGCTGGCAATGGCCGCAAAGCTGGGCGGCAAAACCGCATTTATCGGCAAGGTGGGGGACGACGCTTTCGGCGCGTTTTTGAAAAAGACGATGGAGGATGCTGGCGTGGATGTGCGCGGTCTGCGTATGACGCGGGAATATCCCACGACGCTGGCCTTTGTGCAGCTGACTCCGGAGGGCGACCGAAGCTTCACGTTTTACCGCAAGCCGGGCGCGGACGTGATGCTCGCGCCTGCCGACGTGGACAGGGCGCTGCTGCGGGACTGCCGCATCTTTCATTTCGGTTCTGTTTCGCTGACGGACGAGCCGTGCCGCACGGCTACGCTGGAGGCGGCGCGGGAGGCAAAAGCAGCGGGGGCGATGATCAGTTACGACCCAAACTACCGTCCGTTTTTGTGGGATAGCGCGGAGCGGGCGAGAGAAGCGCTGCTGGCCGCGCTGCCTCTGGCGGATATCGTGAAAGTATCGGAGGAAGAAATGGAGCTGCTGACGGGCGAAGTGCAGCTGGCGGCGGGAGCGGACGCGCTGGCGTCCCGGGGCGCGGCGCTGGTTCTGGTGACGCTGGGGCCGCGGGGCGCGTACTACCGTGCTGCGGCGTGCCGCGGGCTGCTGCCTGCCTGCGAAGTGGACACGGTGGACACTACGGGCGCGGGCGACGCTTTTCTGGGAGCGCTGCTGTCGTGCCTTGCGGGCAAGACGCTGGAAGAGCTGCGGATATTGCCGCAGGCACAGTGGGAGCGCATTGTCGCGTTTGCAAACGCAGCGGGCAGCCTGACCACCGCGGCAAAGGGGGCCATCCCGGCCATGCCCGCGCGGGAGCAGATCCTGCGGCTGTGCGGCGAATGACGAACAGCCTGCGCGTTTTTTCATGCGCGGCATGCAAACAGGGCCTGTGCCCCCATTGTGGAGCACAGGCCCTGTTTGCATGCCGGTCACTGCGCAAAGGTGACCGTGCCGTTTTCCAGCGAGGCGATTACGGCCAGCGATTCCAGGCGCACTCCCGCTGCCCGCACCAGCGCGCCGCCGCCCTGCTGCTGCTTTTCAATGACGATGCCGCAGCCAGCGCACTGCGCGCCCGCCTGCCGCACGATGTCGATGAGGCCCAGCAGCGCCTGTCCCCGGGCGAGGAAATCGTCCAGGATGAGCACAGTGTCCTGCGGGCCGAGAAATTTTTTGGATAGCTGCACATCGTAGGTAACGTCCTTGGTGAAAGAATGGACCTTGGCGGTATACAGCGCACCGTCCAGATTGCGCGAACGCGTCTTTTTGGCGAAGATGACGGGAACGCTGCCGAAATGCTGCGCGGCAATGGCAGCAATACCGATGCCGGACGCCTCGATGGTAACGATTTTGGTGATGTCCGCTCCGTCGAAACGGCGGCGGAATTCACGCCCGATCTCATTCAGCAGCGTCACATCCATTTGGTGGTTGAGAAAGCTGTCCACCTTGAGTACGCCGCCTTCTTTCACCTGCCCGTCCCGCAGGATCCGCTGTTTTAAAAGCTCCATATCCGGTTGCCTCCGTACCTGTTGTTTTTGACATTGTAGCACAGCTGTGCGCCTTTGGCCAGACACGTCGGTCGCCGGTATGCACGCGGGCGGGGATAGGGTGGCCCTCCGCTGCCACGCGCATTCCGTGCGCGATGGGCTTGAGGGCGTTCAACCATGCAGAACCGTAGCGGATGCGGCTCTGCTGTGGCCGCTGCATCGTGTCGTTGAAGCAAGATCTGAAAAATGTTATGATACATATAGTATAGAAAAGAAAAGGATGAGCCCAATGTCTTTCCGCGAACCAATGGCCCATGTCCGGTATGGCAAAAATACGGAACTGGCGGGCGCGACACCCGGCGTGGTGCGTCCGATGTCCACCCGAGAGGCGGACAGGGCGTACCGCAAGGCCTGGCGGAAAAACAATCCGGCCTGGTATACGCGCCTGTGGCGCTTCCTTGCGAAAAAGCGCTGAGCCTGCTCCGCCGGAAAGCGGCACACGGAAAAAGCGCGTGGAACATTCCATGCGCTTCAGACCGTTGAAAAGGGCAAAGAGGCAAAAGAAACGTCTGGGGAAAAAGTTTGAAAAAGGGGTGGTGAACCCCTTTTTCATTTAAAATAACCCCGCGCCGTGCGCGGCGAACGGGGCCGCAGGCCCTGTTCGTAGGTAGCTTGGCGCAAAAGCGCAGCTTTTTCGACAAGCTGAGCCCGGCGCTTTCCCAGAAACGGGAAAGCGCCGGGCTTTTGCCGTTATTTCTGCATGGCGCGGTATTGAGTGGGCGTAACGCCTTCATATTTTTTGAATTTGCGGGAAAAATTCGCCTCGTCGGTGTAGCCAACGCGCTCCACAATGGCCTTAACGGGCAAAGCGGTGGCAGCCAGCAGGCGCTTGCTCTCCTCAAAGCGCTTACGGTCGATGTACTGCATCAGGGAAATACCTGTCTTTTCCTTAAAATAACGGGTGAGATAAGAGGGAGAAAAACGCAGGCTCTCGGCAATGGAGGAAAGCGAAAGCGCGGGCGAGGCATAATTTTCCTCCACATAGTCATAAATCGTGCCCAGCAGGCCGCCGCTCAGCTGCGCCGAGCGCTGCTCGTACAGGGTATCGGCCAGCAGGATACAGAATTTGTACAGGTCCTGCTGGAGCACTTCCGTGCTCTCGTAACAGTTTTCATACAGCAGGTCCAACATGTTTACCAGCATGGTCTGCTTGTTTTCGGCGCATTCCGGAATCAGCTTGTTCAGGCGTGAAAGCATGTCAAAATAGGCGAGTTTGTAGGAGGGAAGGGTGGCGGCCCGGGTGATATCGGCAAAGAAGCGCCCCACTCCGCGGGAGATGTCCGGGTAGCTGCACGCCTTGACTGCTTGAAGAATATCGTCCGCGCCCGTATAAGAGAGACGCGTGCGCTGGTTGCGGATGTCGGCCACAAATTCCGGCGTAATGGTGGAATTGGCGTGGAAGAGGCGGTACCGGCAGTTGGCGCTCGCCTCCCGGAAGGCATGGGGCAGATCTCCGGCCGCATAGACCGCGCTGCTGATGCCGCAGGAGAGCGACAGCCCGCAGCTGCGGCACAGCGCTTCGCGGATGGCGTCCAGAATGCAGGCGCAGTCTGCGTCCGGCCCGAAGGCAGCGACCGCCGCGATCCCCTGCCCGTTTTGCAGGTCCACCGCCGCGCCGAAGCCGTCCTGCGCCCCGCACATCGCGGCAAATTCCTGCCGCAAAGCGGATTTGATGCTCCATTGCTGCTTGGGGAGATACGTCTCCACAAAATGAATGGTATCGTCAAAGCGGAACACCAGGACGCGCAGGCCGAAGCGGCTCCAGCGGGAAAGCAGCGTACTGTATTTCTGTACGACGGTTTCGGAAAAGTCCCGCCCGCCAAGCACGCCCAGCAGATACAGCAGGTACTGGGATTCCTCCAGTTGGCTGTGGCTCTCCATAGCGGCTGTCAGAGAAGTCTGCTGCTCCACGAGGTCTTCAAAAATATGAGAGAGCCGGGCGATCTCATCCGGTTCCTCCGCGGGCGTCACGCCGCCCAGTTGGGAGGCGCGCTGTACCAATACGGAAAACGGGCGGGCGGTATTTTGTGCCAGCACATAAGAAAGGCGGAGGCCCGACACCGTGACGAAAGCTGCCAGCAGCACAAGGCTGAGAACAGCTGTGAGCGTAGGCTGATAATATTGCCAGAAATCCAGGGCCTGCACCACCTGGATACCGTAATTCTCCAGCTCGTGGCGAAATACGGCCTTGCCGGAAAGGCTTTCAGGCCCGACTGCGGCAGCACGGGCGGCGGTGATATCGTTGCCGTAAGTGGGGCCAAAGTACAAAAGCAGGTTTTCTTCGCTGTCGAATACATAAATGTCGCTGTTTCCGGCCGCTGTGGCGCGCAGCCCGCGTGTAAAGGAGGTATAGTCCAGCCGCAGCAGCAGTCTGCCGGGAGAGAACACATACGAGGAGGGGATGGGCATCACATACAAAAGGCTTCTGGTATTGCCTGAGAGTTGGGGCACGAAATGGGCATGATCCGCGGCATACACCACTTCCATAAGCTGGTTTTCCGTGAGGCTGCCGCTCAGTTCGTCGCGGCAGTAATCGGCGTAGCTGAACCGCCCGGCGCTGGAATAGATGACGCCGTTGATTTGCGGGTACAGCGAATCTACATAAACGATGCTGAGGGAGGAGAGAGAGTTGACGGAGGGCGCCAGCATTTCCAGCTCCCAGACGATATTGTGGGGCAGGTCTCTGTTATTATAAAGGTTATAAGCCATGAGCTGGGAATCATTCTGGACGACGATGCCCAACTGTTCGGCACTGGCGATGAAATCCCCGATTTGCTGGCTGGCCTGGCTCAGGGCCATCGTCTGCAGGCTGGCCTGCCGCTGCTGTGTGCGGACAATGGAAAAAACATTGAAAACAGAGAACATCAGAATGATGACCATTACAGCGGTTACATTGAATTTCATCAGCGGACGAAAGAGCCCGGGCAGCTTTTCTTTCATACTCATCACCTCCAATTGTAGAATTTTGCTGTTTTTTCTTCTGTTGTAAAAATATTATAGGAATATTTAACAATAAAAACAAGAATTAAGGGTGTATCTGGGCAAATATTGCGGCGGATGTCAATTTTTGCACATGGCAAAATCGTGTTTTGGGTTGTACTATGAACACAAATCCAAAGGACGGACGGTGAAAAAAATGGTTAAAATGCTGCAGGGCGGCCGGACGGCCGCACCGGCACGGACACGCGCCGAAAAGCGGGCGCGCGGCAGGCAGCGGCGCAGGCGGGTGCTCACAAAGCTCAACCAAAGCAAGAGCCTTTACTTGTTTTTGATCCCTGCGATCGTCTATTTCATTATTTTTTGTTATCTGCCGATGTACGGCGTGCAGATCGCCTTCAAGTACTACTCGCCCCGGCTGGGCATCTGGGGCAGCACGTGGACGGGAATGGAGAACCTGAACCGTTTCTTTGATTCCTATTATTTCTGGAGGCTGCTGCGAAATACGGTAGGGTTGAGCCTGTATAACCTTATAGTGGCGTTCCCGTTCCCGATTTTGCTGGCGCTGGTATTCAACGAGGTGAAAAGCCCAAAGCTGAAAAAAGCCGTGCAGACCATTTCTTACGCGCCGCATTTTATTTCTGTGGTGGTTCTTGTAGGCATCCTGAACCTGTTCTTCAACCAGGGCAACGGCCTGATCAACGTGTTCCTCGACAAAATGGGTTTTGAGAAGTTCGGGTTTCTCACAAGCTCGGCGGCGTTCCCGTCCATGTATGTATGGTCGGGCGTGTGGCAGAACGCGGGCTGGAACTCCATCATTTATATTGCGGCGCTGGCCGCCATCGACCCGCAGCTGCATGAGGCGGCACAGATCGACGGCGCGTCCCGCCTCCAGCGTATTCTGCACATCAACCTGCCGGGTATCCTGCCTACGGCCATCATCATGTTCATCCTGGATGTGGGCCAGGTAATGAATATGGGCTTTGAAAAAGTATTCCTGATGCAGAACGCCCAGAATACTGAAACGTCGCAGGTGATATCCACCTTTGTATATGAAGCGGGCCTCATCAACAGCGATTACGGGTTTTCCACGGCCATCGGGCTGTTCAACAACATTATCAACATTGTTTTGCTGCTGACAGTCAATAAGATCGCAAAAAAAATCAGCGATACGAGCCTGTTCTGATGGTGGGAAGAAGGAGGTATGGATTATGTCGGCAGTAAAAAGGCGCAAACAAAAACTGGGCGCAGGAGACAGGGCGTTCAATATTGTGCTTGGGGGCCTCACCGCAGTCAGCGTTGTAGTGATTTTGTATCCTCTGATTTTCGTGCTTGTCGCATCCATCAGCGACCCGATGGAGATATTTCAGGGGAACGTGTGGCTGTGGCCGAAAGGCTTCAACCTGGAAGCATACAAGCAGGTATTCCGCAACGGGGACATTTTTACCGGTTATAAAAACACTCTGATCTATACGGTTGTGGGGACGCTTGTCACCATCATAATCACATTCAGCGCGGCATATCCGCTGTCCCGCAAAAAACTGTACGGACGAAGCAAGCTGATGGGGTTTTTCCTGTTCACAATGTTTTTTTCCGGAGGGATGATACCCACTTACCTGATGGTGAAAAATCTGGGCCTATACAATACCATGTGGGCCGTCATCCTGGTGGGAACGGTGTCGGTGTATAACATTATCGTTGCCCGCACTTTCATGCAGAACACGATACCGGAAGAGCTGTATGAGGCCGCATCCATGGACGGCTGCGGAGACATCCGCGTATTCTTTAAAATGGTGCTTCCGCTTTCGGCGCCCATCCTTGCCGTTCTGGTGCTGTTCTACGGCGTGAACTTCTGGAACAGCTATTTCAACGGCCTGATTTATTTGAGCGAGCGCTCGGCCTATCCGCTGCAGATGTTCCTGCGGGAAATACTGCTGAACAACATGGCGGACAGCATGATCGACACCGCGGGTATGGACATCAGTAAGTTTATGGTGGGAGAGAGCATCAAATACGCGGTGATCATCGTTTCCAGCGTGCCGATGCTGGTTTTGTATCCGTTCCTGCAGAAGTTTTTCGTCAAGGGTGTCATGATCGGCGCGGTAAAAGGGTAGACGGGAGGCCGTAAGGCCTCCGGGATATATAAAAAAGAGAAAGAAGGATGAAAGATGAAAAAGTGGTTGAGCATGTTTTTGGCAGCCGTGATGCTGTGCGGCGTGCTGGCGGGCTGCGGCGGCACACAGAGCGGCAGTACGCCTGCGTCCGGCGCGCAGAGCGCGAGCGCGGCGGGGGACTCCAACGTGAACGCCGAGGGCTTCCCCATCGTGAACGAGCCGATCACGCTGCGGGGCATGGTCGCCCTGAACGCGAATGTGAAGGACTGGAACGAGCACCCGGCCCTCAAGCGCATGGAGGAGCTGACAGGCATCCACATCGAATGGGAATGCGTGCCGGACGCGGGCTTCACGGAGAAGCGCAACCTGGCCTTTGCCTCCGATGACCTGCCGGACATTATCCTGCGCGCGAAGATCAGCCCGCAGGAAGAGATGAAATATGCGGCCAACGGACAGCTCGTCGCGCTGGACGAGTATCTGGATTATGCGCCCAACCTTTCGGCGCTGATCGAGCAGGACGACGCCATCCGCAAGGGCATTACCATGCCGGACGGCCATATCTATTCCTGCCCGCAGCTCAACAAGACCGAGGGCAACCTGATCCACCACTACTGGATCAACAAAACCTGGCTGGACAACCTGGGCCTGGAAGCGCCTACGACGGTTGACGAGCTGTATGACGTGCTGGTGGCGTTCCGCGACAACGACCCCAACGGCAACGGCCAAAAGGACGAGATCCCCTACTGCGTGGTGGGTAAGGACTATCCCCACCGTATGTTCTACGACCTGCTCGGCTCCTGGGGCTTCGGCATCAACGGCGTTATGGATTCCGACTATGCCTTCAGCTGGCTGGATATCGACGACGCGGGCAAGGTGCGCTTCATCGGCCGTGAGGACAAATTCAAAAATATGGTGGAATTTTACAACAAGCTGTGGACGGAGGGCCTGGTAGACAAGGAAAGCTATTCTCAGGACCAGACCCAGGCCGCCGCAAAGGTGAACGCCGGCCAGGTGGGCTTTGTGGCCCGCGCGCAGAACACCCAGTGGATGGGCGCTGCCGCTGAGAACTATGTGCAGTGCCCCGTGCTGGAAGGCCCCTACGGCGACCGCGCGCTCATCAACGTGGAGAGCAACGTGCAGATGACGGGCGTTGCCGTCATCACCACCGCCAACAAATATCCCGAAGCAACCATGCGCTGGCTGGACTATTTTTACAGCGAAGAAGGCACCGTGCTGTGCCGCCTGGGCATCGAGGGCGAGAGCTATGAGGTCGTGGACGGCAAGTACCAGCTGCTGGATAACATCAAGAACAACCCCGACGGGCTGACGCTGGACCAGGCTCTGGGCCAGTGGGCCATCTTCCCGGGCGGCTACCTGCCTCAGTATATCACCAACGAAGTGGACCAGAGCGCGGCCCAGCTGCCCGAAACCAAAGCGGCCAACGATGTGGTACGCGATTATGTGGTGCCCTTTGAGACAGTGCCTCGTGTAAAGTTTACCGAGGAGGAGAGCATCAAGCTGGGCACCTATGCGCAGGATATCGTCAACTACGCCACGGAGAATGTGGTGAAGTTCATCACGGGCGAAAAGAGCCTGAGCGAGTGGGACGCCTACGTGGCGGAACTGAACAATATGCCGGTTGAGGATTACATCAAAATCAACCAGGACGCTTACGACCGCTGGAAGGGTTGAGCGGAAAACGCATTATGCGGCGCCCCGCGCCTGTAAACCAGGCGCGGGGGGACGCCGCTCCAAAGGAGAAGAACAATGAAAAAAATCAGATTTGGCGTGATCGGCTGCGGAAGCATCGCCAACGAATACCATCTGCCCGCGCTGCGGCGCGTGGAGGGCGCGCAGCTCGTGTGGGCCTGCGATCTGATCGAGGAGCGCGCGCAGAAAGCAAAGGACGACTTCGGCTTTGAAAAATATACGCTGGATTATCACGACATCCTGAACGACAGCAGCATCGACGCGGTGTGCATCTTCACAAAGATCGAGATGCACGCGACGCTCTGCATCGAGGCGGCCGCCGCGGGCAAGCATATTTTTTCGCAAAAGCCCTTTGCCTATAACATTGAGGAAGGCCGCAAGATCATCCGCGCTGTGGACGAGGCGGGCGTCAAACTCACGCCGTCCTTCATGCACAGCTATATGGACGGCTCCATCGCGGCGCGCAGGATCGTGGAAGAGGGGAAGATCGGTGAGATCCGCCACATCCGCATGCGCAACGCCACCAAAAATCCGTTCGATTCCGCGCCCGGCTACGGCGGCTGTATGATGGACATCGGCTGCCACGGGATGGACCTGATCCACACAGTGGCGGGGTCCTCCATTGAAGAGGTGTTCGCGCTGCACCTGTCCCCGCGGGACGAAAAGCGCAGAGAGGAATTCGGCGAGCGTGCCAACCTGAACGGTGTGGAAAATACCGCCATCCTCAACTACAGGCTGGCCAGCGGCGCAACGGTGTTCCACGAGGTTTTCTGGACGCAGGTGGCGCAGACCAACCGCTTTGAAATGGAAATCTACGGTGCGAAGGGTGTTATCTATCTGTACAATCCCCACCGCAGCGATATCGTATATTATGGCTGGAATCTGGACGGCCATCCCCGCAAGGATATCCACTGGCAGGCCGCCCCCGTCGACCCGCAGTTCTTTGGGTACATTCATCACAAGACATTTGTGGACGATCTGCTGAACGGCACGAACAACAGCAAAACAGCGCGCGACGCATTTGTGCCGCTCCAGGTGGTAGAGGCCGCCCGGCGCTCCTTTGAATCGGGCCGCATCGAGCGCGTGCTGGGCATCTGAAGGAGGAATAGAACATGAAAAAACTCGGTTTTATCGTAGAGATGAAGGACTGCAAGGACGCAGCCGACCTGCGCCGCTGGGTGGACCTGGCCCAGCAGCAGGGCATCGACGGCGTGGAACTGCTGTTCAACTCAAAGTGCGGCGTGGACTTCTCGCTGGACAAAATCAAGCCTGCGTTTGAAAATACACCCGTGGAGCCCGCTGCCTGCGGCCTCTGGTGGCTGAACACCATCAGCCCGGACCCGGACGAGCGCGCGGCAGTGCGCAGGACCATGCTGGAATTTCTGGACATGGCGGAGGCAATCGGCTGCCGGATGGCGTTTTTCAACACCGGCGAGTACGACCCGGAGGACCCGGACAAGAATATCGCCGAGTTCAAAAAAGAATATCTTTACTATAAGGACATCGCGGACAAAAAGGGCATCAAGCTGGCCTGCTATCTGGGCCACGGCGGAAACTTCGTCCATTCCCGCGAGATTTTGGACAAGCTGCTGAAGGAAGTGCCCGAGTTCAACATCAAGCTGGACCCGGTGGGTATTATGCGCAACATGAAGGACGACCCCTATGAGATCATGAAGCGTTACGCCAACCGCATCGCGCACTTCCATGCCAAGGACATTTTCCGCTATGGCGACGACGGCTGGGAGATCGAACCCATCGTAGGCATGGGCCAGCTGAAGTGGAACGTGATGCTGGGTATGCTGTGGAATGTGGGCTATGACGGCTATATCATCATCGAGCCCCACGGCGACGTGTGGGCCGAGCCGGAGAACCGCTGGAAGCACATCGTGCTGGCGAAGCGCCATCTGGAACAATACATGATCCGCTGAGAAAGGAGCCGCTCATGCTGTTATGGGGAGATTTACATAACCACTGCGGCATCACCTATGGTTTCGGAAGCCTGCAGAATGCGCTGAAGATCGCCCGCAGCCATCTGGATTTCTGCTGCATTACAGGACACGCCATGTGGCCGGACATCTATGCGCGCACACCGGAGACGGAATTTATCGTGGATTTTCACCGGGAGGGCTTTAAAAAGCTTCTGGACCACTGGGACGAGATCCGGGCCGAGATGGCGCGGCAGAATGACGGCGAACTGGTGACCTTTCAAAGCTATGAGATGCATTCCTCGCTTTACGGAGACCACCACATCATCTCGCCGGATGACACATTCCCGCTCATTTATCGGGACAGCCCCGCGCGGCTGGTGGCGGATTGCGGCGTGCGCGCCATCGCGGTGCCGCACCACATCGGCTATACGCCGGGATACCGGGGCATCAATTGGGAGCTGTACGACCAGAACATCTCGCCCTGCGTGGAGGTATGCTCCAAGCACGGCTGCGCCATGAGCGAAACGGCTCCCTATCCGTATTATCACGACATGGGCCCGCGGGATTCCCGCAACACGGTATACGCCGGATTGCGGCGGGGCAGCCGGTTCTGCTTTTTGGGCTCCACCGACCACCACGCCGGGTTCCCCGGCTCCTACGGCGACGGCCTGACGGCTGTTTTGGCAAAGGAGAAAAGCCGGGAGGCCATTTGGGAGGCGTTGCTTTCGGGCCGTGCCTACGCGGTGACGGGCGACCGGATCGAATGCGATTTTACCGTCAACGGCCAGGGCCTGGGCGAGACGGTGCGCGGCGCAAAGAGAAAGCTGCGCTGCGCCGTAAAGGGCGAATACTGGGCCGACAAGCTGGTGATCTATAAAAACTGCAGACCGCTGGCGGTTTTGTGCGGCGAACAGCTTCGCCCGAAGCCTGCCCGTGCGTACAAGCTGCGGGTGGAGATGGGCTGGGGAAACAGCGAGGAGCTGACGCGCTGGGCCGGGCGCATTACAACCGACGGGCGGCTGGCCGGCGCGAACCTGTACCTGCGGGGCCGCAGCCTGCTTTCGCCCACAAACCACGACGGAAGCCCTGTCGAGGTAAACGAGATCGACAACCGTGTGCTGGAACAGGACACGCAGGCCTTTGCCTGGCAGTGCGAGACCGTGCGCAACAAGAGCACGCTGCACCCCCAGACGGACGCCGTCGTTGCCGAGATAGAGGGCGGGCCGGACACTGCGGTAAACGTGACGGTAAACGGCCGTACGCACACGGCGTCCATCGCGCAGCTTTTGGACGGCGGCGTAACCTGGCACGTGAAGCCCTGGCATTCCGAGGCGGTAAAAATTCATGCCGCCGTGCCGGACAGCGCCTATGAAATGGTGCTGGAGGCAGAGGACGAGGGCAGCGGGGGCATGGACGTGTATCATGCGGAATTTGCCCAGAAGAACGGCCAGTGGGCGTTTGTCTCGCCCATATACGCCGGGCTGTAAAGCAGAGGCCCGGCGCAGACGCAAAACGGAAAAAACCGCCGCTTGGGACGGCGCACGCTGTACCCGGCACGGAAAAAACAAGAAAGAGGGTAAACACAATGTCTATCGCGATTGTAAAAAAGGAAGAAATGGCGCCTCAGTATGACGCAAACGGATTTTCCCGCATGGAAATGCTGCCCGGAACGTTCCCCGGCGCCCACAACTACAAATGCTTTTTGAAGGCCGGGCATGATGTGCAGCCGGAAAAATATGCAGATAAGACCGCAGTGTACTGCTTTACAGCCGGCAAGGGCTATGTCACTACGGATAAGTTCGCCCGCAACATCACCGAACTGGCTTTCTTTGTGCCGGATTTTGACAACGGCGATTTTACCATTCACGCCGTCGAGGATCTGGAGTTCCTGTGCCTGGTGCTGGATATGACAGAGGGAGACCACAAAAATTATGCGGCGTGCCACACAACGCTGCCGATCTTCCGTTCCTTCTCTGAGACGCATGAATATACGCAGGACTGCAAGGGCCCCCACACCCGCAGCTGGCAGGTGCTGTACTCCGGCGAGGTAGGCCGCAATCTGCTGGGCGTGGTGAAAGCCGTGGGAGAAGGCACTGTGGAAAAAGGCCATCCCGCGGTGGACCAGTGGAACTACGGCCTGGACAATGCCGATTTCACGCTGACGGTGGAAAACGAGAGCGTGGCCCATCATGCGGGCGACTGGAGCTTCGTGCCCGCCGGGCTGGACCATTCCCTGACGGCGGAGCCGGGCAAGGAAGTGGCGTACATCTGGTTCGAGCGCTTCGTGAAAGAGCGGGAGGCCTGAATTTCTGCAGCGGCAGAAAAAAACAGAAACGGCGGGATGCGCTCCTGTGCGCCCCGCTCATCCATCAGGCTGTTTCAAGGCAATAGCTTGCCTTGGGGCGGCCTGATGCCAAAAGGGGACGAAGTGATGGAAGTACGGAAACTGAAAACGGTAATCGCAGGCTGCGGAAAGATATTCCCCATGCATGCCGTACCGGTCTCCAGGGACCCGCACGCCGTGCTCACGGCGGTGTGCGATGTGAAGCCCGAGCGTGCCGGGGCTGCGGCGGAGCGCTTCGGCTGCCGGGCGTATACGGATTTTGAAGTGATGCTGGAGCAGGAAAAGCCGGATGTGGTGCATATCTGCACGCCGCACTATCTGCATGCGCCGCTGGCGTGCCTTGCCATGGAGCACGGCTGCCATGTGCTGACAGAAAAGCCTATGGCCATTGCGCTGGCGGACGCGCGCCGTATGCTGGACACCGCGGCCGCCACAGGCAGAACGCTGGGCGTCATTTTCCAGAACCGCTATAACGCGGGTTCCCAGCTCATCCGCCGTTGCCTGGACAACGGAGATTTGGGCGAGGTGCGCGCGGCGCGCGTGCTGCTGACATGGGACCGCTCACCGGAATATTATTCCCAAAGCGACTGGAAAGGCACCTGGGATAAAGAGGGCGGCGGCGTCATCATCGACCAGGCCATCCATACGCTGGACCTGATGCGCTGGTTCATCGGCCGTCCGGTGACAGGCGTACAGGCCAGCCTGGCCAACCGCACGCACCCGGATATTCCGGTGGAGGACACAGCCGAGGGACGGGTGGAATTTGAAGGCGGTGCGTGCGGCGCCTTTTATGTGATGAACCACTACTGCACAGACGAGCCGGTTCGTCTGGAGCTGGCGTGCACCCGGGGCAAAGCCGTTATGGAAGGGCCCAAGGCGCGGGTGGAGCTGAACAACGGCCTCACCTGCCTTGCGGACAACGACCCAGCACAGATGTTTGAATACGGGGACGTCAAGCAATATTGGGGCACCAGCCATGTCAAGCAGATCGGTAACTTTTATCAGAGCCTGCTGGGGCTTGCGCCCATGTATGTCACCGCGGAAAACGCCTTTTTGACACAGGAAATGATCTGCGCCCTGTATGAGCACGGCCGCAGGCATTTTGTAAGGGAAGTACGATGAAGGTCATCTATTTTGATATCGACACGCTGCGGCCGGACCATTTGTCCTGCTGCGGGTATGGGCGGCCGACGCCGCACATCGACGCGCTGGCGGCGGACGGGGTGCGTTTTTCCCGGGCGTATGCTTCCAACACGCCCTGCATGCCGGCCCGCGCAGCGTTGTTTACCGGGTGCTTCGGCGTGGTCAACAGCGTGGAGACCCACGGTACGGCTGCACTTTCCGTGGCCACGCCGCCGGAAACGGCCCTGCCCCGTGTACTGTCCTGGGAGGGCGTGCACACGGCGGCGGTTTCTTCGTTCGGGCGGCATCCTGCGCCATGGTTTTACAATGGATTTTCCCATGTGATCGACCCCTCCTACCGCTGCCGTGCGGAAAATTTCCAGCGCTTTCCGGGCGCCGCGGTGAATGAGGCGGCAATGGATTTTCTGGACGGCTTTTGTGGGGAAGACCTTTTCCTGCATCTGCATTACTGGGATCCTCACGGGCCGCTGTCCCCGCCGCCGGAATGGATCGACCGCGGCTATGAGCCGGACACCTCCGCCGTAACCGATGAACAGCTCACCCGGCTGGCCGCATCTCCGCTGTACCGAGGCGGCCGGCATACGGGCGTGCGCAGCCGACGGGAGCTGGCGGAGCTGCTTCGCCTGTATGACGCCGAGATCCGCTATACCGACCATCTGGTAGGGCAGATGTGCGCATACCTGAAAAAAAGAGGCTGGTATGACGACTGTGCCGTGATACTGAGCGCGGACCACGGCGAGCAGTATGGAGAGGGGCAGATGATCCTGGAGCACGGCACGGTGCATGACAGCTGTATCCATATCCCGATGCTGCTCAAGCTGCCGGGCGGCGCCCACAGGGGCGAGGTGTGCGCCCATCCTGTGTATGGGCTGGACATCGCGCCTGCCGCGGCGCGCTTTTTCGGCGTGGCCGCACCGGAGATGTGGCACGGTACAGCGCTGCAGGACACGCTGGACGGAACAGCGGCGCCCCGGGAATATCTTGTGTGTGAGCACGGGCTGTATACCTGCCAGAGGGCGGTTTTACAGGACGGCTGGAAGATGGTGCATACCTTCAGCCCCGGCCTGTGGGATTTTGCAGAATATGCCCTGTATCATACGGAAGAGGACCCGCGGGAAACGGCGGATGTAAAGGCCCGGTATCCGGAGGTGCTGGCGCGGATGCAGGCGCTGGAGGCGGAATGGCTGGAGCGCACGCTGCACGGCGCGCCGGACCCGCTTGCACGGCTGGGCGCTGAAAATGCACAGCACGGCCTGCGTGTTGCCCGGGAGGTGACCCGGCGCCTGCGTGCGGACAAGGAGCAATAACCGGCTGCCAAAGGGGCAAAAGGGTGCGGAAAGCTGAACGCTTTCTGTACCCTTTTTCTATTGACAAACCTAAAAAAAAGCAGTAAGATATGGTTCGTCCCCTAACAAACGGGGCATAGCTGGCGCTTAAAATTCAAGAGCCGCGGGCGGCAGCCCGCATGGCCGCGTCGGGCCGCACTGCCTGTCGCAGGGCGGCCGAAGAGACTGCGGCTGATTTTTTTGAGCCGAATTGTTAGCGTCATAACAAATAATACAGAAAGGCTCCTCGGAGCCGGAGAGAAAGGGGTATCTTTTTATGCTGAGTGTTTTGGCCAAAAGCATCCGCGAGTACAAGAAGCCTTCGCTGCTCGCGCCGCTGTTGGTCTCGGGCGAGGTGGTGATGGAGTGCATCATCCCGTTTGTCACGGCGAATCTGGTAAACCAGATCAAAGCCGGGTGCTCCATCGGCGTCATTGTGCAGTACGGCGCGGTGCTGGTGGTGATGGCTGGGCTGTCGCTCACCTTCGGCGCACTGGCGGGCAGCGCCTGCGCCACCGCAAGCTGCGGCTTCGCGCGCAATCTGCGCAAGGACATGTTCTATAAAATACAGGATTATTCTTTCGAGAACATCGACAAGTTTTCGGTGTCCAGCCTTGTGACACGCATGACCACCGATGTGACCAACGTGCAGATGGCATATATGATGATCGTGCGCACGGCCATCCGCTGCCCTCTGATGCTGGTGTTTTCGTTTGCGATGGCGTTTATCATGGGCGGCAAGATGGCGGTGATCTTCCTGCTGGTCATCCCGGTGTTGGGCGTGGGGCTGGCGCTGGTGGTGCGCAGCACGATGCCGCTGTTCAAGCGCGTGTTCAAAAAATACGATGCGTTGAACAGCTCTGTGCAGGAAAACATCAAAGGTATGCGTGTCGTGAAGTCCTATGTGCGCGAGGAATATGAAAAACAGAAATTCGGCGCGGCGGCAGCAGACGTCCAGCGGGACTTCACGAGAGCGGAGCGCATCCTTGCTTTCAACAACCCGCTCATGCAGTTCTGTGTATATGCGGTGATGGTGTTCGTGCTGTCCTTCGGCTCGTATACGGTCATCACCAGCCGCGGCCTTGCGCTGGATGTGGGCCAGATGTCCTCCATGCTCACGTACAGCTTCCAGATATTGATGAGCCTGATGATGCTCTCCATGGTGTTCGTGATGATCACCATGGCCAGTGAATCGGCTCAGCGCATCGTGGAGGTGCTGTGCGAAGAGAGCGCGCTGCAAAGCCCGGAAAACCCTGTGCGCGAGGTGAAGGACGGCTCCATCGATTTTGATAATGTGAGCTTCAAGTACGCAAAGACGGCGGAGCGCATGGCGCTTTCCGGCATTGACCTGCACATTCGTTCCGGCGAGACCATCGGCATTATCGGCGGCACGGGCTCGTCCAAATCCACGCTGATCCAGCTCATCTCCCGTCTGTATGACGCCACTGAGGGCGCTGTGCGCGTGGGCGGTGTGGATGTGCGCAGCTACGACCTGGAGGCTCTGCGCGACCAGGTAGCCGTGGTGCTGCAGAAAAACGTGCTGTTCAGCGGTTCCATCCGGGAAAATCTGCGTTGGGGAAACAAGGACGCCACCGATGCAGAGATGGAGGAGGCCTGCCGCCTGGCGCAGGCGGATGAGTTTATCCGCCAGTTCCCGGACGGCTACGACACCCATATCGAGCAGGGCGGCGCCAATGTTTCCGGAGGGCAGAAGCAGCGCCTGTGCATTGCCCGCGCGCTGCTGAAAAAGCCCAAGATCCTGGTCCTGGACGATTCAACCAGTGCCGTGGATACGCGCACCGACGCACTGATCCGCCAGGCGCTGCGCCGGTATATACCCGAAACGACAAAGATCATCATTGCCCAGCGCATCGCCTCCGTACAGGACGCGGACCGCATCGTCGTCATGGACGGCGGCGCGGTGAATGCCGTGGGCACCCATGCGGAGCTTATGAAAACAAACAAGATCTACCGCGAGGTGTATACCTCTCAGAACAAGGCAGGTGACGACGATGCCGAATAAAGGAACCGCAAAGCGCCGCGCGCCCAAGGGCGTGCTGGGCCGTCTCATCCGCACGCTGTTCGGTTTTTATCCGGTGCTGCTGCCCGTTACCGTGGCGTGCATCCTGTTCAACGCCGTCGTCAGTTCGGTGCCGTCCATCTTCATGCAGAACGTCATTGCTGCCGTGGAGCAGAGCTGGCAGAGCGGCGATTGGTCCGCCGTATCCGGCCGCATTTTGGGACTGGTGGCGTTGCTGGCGGTGTTTTATGTCCTCAGCCTGGCAGCGGGTGTTGTATATACTCAGCTCATGGCCGTCATCACGCAGGGCTCGCTGGAAAAAATGCGCGAGAAGATGTTCAACGGCATGCAGGACCTTCCCATCCGCTATTTCGATACCCACAATCATGGCGATATCATGAGCTATTATACCAACGATATCGACACGCTGCGCCAGATGATCAGCCAGAGCTTTCCGCAGCTGCTGATCTCCGCCGTAACGGTGATAACGGTGTTCAGCATCATGCTGTATTACAGCATCTGGCTGGCCGCCGTGGTGGTGCTGGGCGTGGTGTGTATGGTGCTTGTGGTGCGCAGGATCGGCGGCGGCTCCGCCAAATATTTTGTACGCCAGCAGCAGGCGTTGGGCCGTACCGAGGGCTACATTGAGGAAATGATGAACGGTCAGAAGGTCGTTAAGGTGTTCTGCCACGAGCAGGAGGCCAAGCGCGCCTTCGACGCCATCAATGATGCCCTTTTTTCCGACGCCGAAAAAGCCAACCGCTACGCCAACATGCTCATGCCCATTCTGAACAACATCGGGAATGTGCTGTATGTGGTGGTGGCGCTGGCCGGCGGAATTCTGCTGCTGAGCGGAGCGCCCAACCTGAGCATTTCAGGCCTGGCGTTCAGCATCAGCATCGTGGTGCCGTTTCTGAACATGACGAAGCAGTTTTCCGGCAATGTCAGCCAGGTGTCCAATCAGATCAATTCCATCGTCATGGGCCTGGCCGGCACGCAGCGCATTTTTGCGCTCATCGACGAGCATCCGGAAGCCGACGAGGGCTATGTGACGCTGGTGAACGCGAAAGAGGGGGCGGACGGCACGCTGGAGGAGTGCGCGGCGCGCACAAATGTATGGGCCTGGAAGCATCCGCATGGCGACGGAACTACCACCTATACCCGCCTGACCGGCGATGTGCGTCTGTTTGACGTAGATTTCGCCTACGAAGAAGGCAAAACGGTGCTGCATGATGTGACGCTGTATGCAAAGCCCGGCCAGAAGGTGGCTTTTGTGGGCTCCACCGGCGCGGGCAAGACGACCATCACCAATCTCATCAACCGTTTTTACGATATCGCGGACGGCAAGATCCGCTATGACGGCATCAATATCAATAAAATAAAAAAGGCAGACCTGCGCCGAAGCCTGGGCGTTGTGCTGCAGGATACCAACCTGTTCACCGGAACGGTGATGGACAACATTCGCTACGGGCGCCTGGACGCCTGTGACGAGGAGTGCATCGCCGCGGCCAAGCTGGCGGGGGCGCACGATTTCATCACGCGCCTGCCGCAGGGCTATGATACGCCGCTGAGCGGCAACGGCGCAAGCCTGTCCCAGGGCCAAAGACAGCTGCTGGCCATTGCCCGTGCGGCGGTGGCGGACCCGCCCGTGATGATCCTGGACGAGGCGACCAGCTCCATCGACACCCGCACCGAGGCCATTGTACAACGGGGCATGGACGCGCTGATGACGGGCCGCACGGTGTTTGTCATCGCACACCGGCTGAGCACTGTGAAAAACGCCGACGCTATCATGGTGCTGGACCACGGACGCATCATTGAGCGCGGTACGCACGACGAGCTGCTGGCCCTGAAGGGGACTTATTACCAGCTTTATACCGGCGCGCTGGAACTGGATTGAAGCGCGCGGAAAACACCGGCAGGCGCGCCCCGCTTCGTGCGGAGCGCGCCTGCTTTTTTTGCAGGGCGGGCGATGCTTGCAAAGCGCGGTGCCCGGCGGCTATAATAAGATGTATTTACCACGGAAAGGGGCGGTTTTATGGAAACTGTCGTGGGCGTTTTCGCTCATGTGGACGCGGGCAAGACGACGCTTTCGGAGCAGCTTTTGTACCGGGGCGGCACGCTGCGGCGCGCCGGGCGCGTGGACAGCGGCGACACCTGTCTGGACCATGACGTCATTGAGCGCAGCCGCGGCATCACGGTATTTGCCGACGAAGCGGCGTTTACGGCCTGCGGGCTTCCGTTCCGCTTGATCGACACCCCGGGCCACGCGGATTTCAGCGGCGAGATGGAGCGCAGCATCTGGGCCGTGGACTGCGCGGTATTGGTGGTAAGCTGTGTGGAGGGCGTACAGGCCCATACGGAGACCGTCTGGCGGCTGCTGCGGCAAAACGACGTGCCCGTGGTGTTTTTTCTGAACAAGGCGGACCTGCCCACCGCTGATGCTGCCGGAACGCTGGCGGCGGTACGCGCACGCCTGGGGGCGGATGTGCTGGCGTGCGGACCGGATTTCTGCGCGGCGGACATTGGAGAGGCCTTGGCGGAGGAGCTGGCCGCGCGGGACGAAACGCTGATGGAGGATTATCTTGTCCGCGGCTATGACGCGCAGGCCGCCCGGGAGCGCGGCGCCGCACTGGTGCGGGCGGGGCTTGTTTGTCCGGCAGTGGTGGGCGCGGCTCTGAACGGCACAGGCGTTGACACGTTGCTGAACGTATTGGCGGCGTTCTGCGCCGCACCGCAGGAAGAGGCCGGAGACGCGCTTTTCCGCGCCCGTGTGTACAAGGTGCGTCATGAGAAAAACGGCGGCCGCATCGTGTTTTTGAAGGTGTTGGCAGGGCGTCTGCGCCCCAAAGAGAATGTGGCCTGCCCGGAAAAGGGCGGGACTGCGTATTACAAGGTGAACGGGCTGCGGGCATACAGCGGCGGAAAAAGCGCGCCGCTGGCCGAAGCGGGGCCTGGCACGCTGTGCGCCGCCGCCGGTCTGGGCCGGGTGATGCCCGGGGATGTTGTGGGGGCGGATGCCCGGCCGGGTATACCGCCCGCACTGCGGCCGCTGCTTTCCGCCCAGGTATTGGCAGGGCCGGAGCTTCCGCCCCGCCGCCTGCTGGAGCTGCTGCGTGAGGTGGAGGACGAGGAGCCGCTGCTGGGCGTGGAATTCAGCGAAGAGCTGCAGCGTGTGAACGTTCAGGTGATGGGAGAGGTCCAGCTGGAGGTACTGCAGGCCGTGCTGCGGGAGCGGTACGGCGCAGAGGTATCGTTCGGCCCCTGCGGCGTGCTGTACAGGGAAACCATCGCGAACGCCGTAGTGGGCTGCGGCCATTTCGAGCCGCTGCGCCATTATGCCGAGGTACACCTGCGCCTTTCGCCGGGCGCGCCGGGAAGCGGCATAACGTTTGACAGTGAATGCCATACCGATGTGCTGGCACAGAATTGGCAGAATCTCATCCGCACCCACGTTCTGGAAAAGAGCCACCGGGGCGTGCTTACCGGCGCGCCGCTGACAGACGTGCGCGTGACGCTGCTGGCCGGGCGCGTCCATCTGAAGCACACCGAGGGCGGGGATTTCCGCCAGGCCGTATACCGTGCGGTGCGCCAGGGGCTGATGCAGGCGGAAAGCGTGCTGCTGGAGCCATGGTATTCTTTCACGGCAGAGGCGGATGCGGCACTGGCGGGGCGTATCCTGTCCGACATACCGCGTATGGGCGGCCGGTATGAAGCGCCTGTGACAGGCCGCGACGGCCGGGTGGCTGTGACGGGTACATGCCCTGTGGCACAGATGCAGGCCTATGCCCGGGAGCTGACCGCGCTGGGCAAGGGGCGGGCGCAGCTTTCGCTGGCGTTCGAGGCATATCATCCCTGTACGCCCGCACAGCAGCAGCACCTGGCCGAACAAACCGGCTACGACCCGGAGAGGGATGTGGAAAACACGCCGGATTCCGTATTTTGCAGCCACGGAGCGGGGTATCCCGTCAAATGGAACGAGGCACCGGCCCAAATGCACATCCAGTTAAAATAAAAGCAGCCGGGACCTGAACCGCCGTTCGCCCACGGGAGGCAGGCGGAGGAAAGAGAGATTCACCATTGTCACAGGGAGGGAATTATGACAGATCACAGGGCGTGGGCCAAAATGCTTGCGGAAAAGGCGCTGGCGCGTTTTGGTGCGCGGGTATGGTTTATGGGGCTGCAGGGCAGTGTCCGGCGGGGTGCGGCCACAGAGAGCAGCGACATTGATTTTGTGCTCATTTTGGACAGGCTGGACACGGCCGACCTGTCGGCTTACCGGGAATTGGTGCGCAGCATGCCGGACAGCGAAAAGGCCTGCGGCTTTGTTTCAGGCAGGAAAGAGCTGCTGGCTTGGCCCCGGGCGGACCTGTTCCAGTTTTACCATGACACAGAGGCGCTGTACGGTTCACTTTCGGAGGTGGGCGCGCTGTTGTGCCCGCGGGACGCGCGTGGCGCCCTGCACATGGGCGCGGCGAATGTATATCACGCGGCGTGTCACAGCTTTTTGTTCGAGGATGTCTCTGCCAATCTGCCTGCGCTGTACAAGGCCGCGTTTTTTGTCCTGCAGGCGCAGGCCTTTGCCGCGTCGGGCGTGTACTGTGAGGACGCCGCCGCGCTGGAGCGGCATCTGCCCGACGCGGACAGCCGGGCCGTGCTGGCGGGGCGCGGGCAAAAGGCATTCACGCCGCAGGAGGCGCCGGAGCATTATGCGCTGCTGGTGCGCTGGGCCGGGGCGGTTTTGCGCGCTTCAGCGGTTGGGCAGGATGCGCGAGATGCGGTAAATTATAGAATAAACGGCTTACAAAACAGGTAAGAGGAAACATTCCTCTCGCTGTGTATCGTATAAGGAGGCTTAAAGTTGCAGGCAAAGTTCACAATACAATACGGCGAATTTGCTGTGGCGCAGTATTTATCAGACAACATAAAGAATGCGTCAGTGTTTGTTCCCACATCGGCGCAGGAAAAAGGAATCGACCTGTTACTGTATAAATTCTGTAGTGGGGTGAATCTGGTCAATACGATTCAGGTCAAGATGTCAAGAGCCTATCGTCACCCAAATAAGAGATATCAAAATATGCTTTGGTTCAACCGATTCACGCCCCAAGATAATGCGGATTGGTTTATTTTGCTTGGACTCTATGCACAATTCCCCTCTGAACCAGATACACCAAGTAAAGCAATTCGGTGGGAAGAAATCATGCTTGCGTTCAAAAACAAAGAAATGAAGCATTTTATGGAGGAGGTCCGGTTCAAATCAGATCCGGAACGGGCAGATAAAATGTTTGGCTTTAGTTTTAACAGTAGAGATGAGATAAGACAAACAAGGGGTTATGCAGAAGAAAGAGATATGAGCGCATATCTGATAGAAAACAGAATAAAGGAGATAGAAAACTCGTTCAAATAAAAGGGGACGTATCTATTAAGAGGTAAGGAACGTCAGCTCTCCCACCGAGAGCGCCGGCTGCAGCGCTTTATTGATGGCCAGCGCCAGCAGCGTCGCGCCCCGGCGGATGATGGCGTCGATGTCCTTGGGCGTCACCACCAGCGGGCGTTTTGCGCCCAGCATCGTGTCGGCCTCCATAACGGTGGGCACGCCTACGGCTACCACGGGCACGCCCAGCGTCTGCTGCGTGAGCGGCGGCGCAGTGTGGGGCGAAAGCCCTGCCGTGGAAAGCTGGACGCTGCATCCCAGCCGGCGCACGTCTGAGGTACACAGGCTGTCCACACACACAACGGCCGCCGGCTCCAGCCTGCGCACCACGCTTTGCAGAAGCTCGGCTGTGGCAAGGCCTGTATTGCCCTCTACCCCCGGTGAAAACGCGGCTACGGGCCGCAGCGCTACATCGTCCCCGGCGTCCGGGTGTTCGCACAGATGGCGTGTGACGAACACGCGGTCCGCGGTTTCGGGGCCAAGGGCATCCGCGGTGACGGCCCGGTTGCCCACTCCGGCTACCAGGACAAGCCCCTCCTTGGGCAGAAGCGCGCGCAGCTGGCTGGCAATGGCCCATACATAAGCCTCGTTGCGGTCGTCGATGGCGGCGAACTGGGGCATATCCAGCGTGATGTACCGTCCTTTGGGGCGGCGCAGGCCGCTGCGCTCAATCTCCACCCGCGTCAGGCCGATGCCCGACGCGGTGGCCGTGAAGGTCTTGACGCCGCGGGGGACGCTCCCGCGGGATTCGGGATACAGTTCGGCGGCGATATCCGTGTATACTGCCATGATATTCCTTCCTTTCGGGAGATAATGCGCCTGTTTGGGCGCTTTTTTCAAAAAAAGGCTTGCCTTGCGGGGCAAAAAGTGGTATTATAAATTGCACTGTTATGGGTATTAAGGAGGTGGTACGATGCCTAATATTAAGTCGCAGAAAGACCGTGTGGTGCAGGCGAAAAAAGAGGCTCTGCACAACAAAGCGATCAAGTCCAACCTGAAAACAGTCGTCAAGAAGGCAGACGCCGCCATTTCCGCCGGCGCCGCCGACAAAGACGCTGCTGTGAAGGCTGCTGTCGTCGCGATCGACAAGGCCGCGGCGAAAGGTGTGCTTCACAAGAACACGGCTTCCCGCAAGGTTTCCCGTCTGGCCAAGGCCGCAGACAAAGCCGGCAAGTAAGCTACGCTTTCAAATAAACCCGCTGTTCGTCTGAACAGCGGGTTTTTTGTCGTGCCTTGGCCGGGTTCTGCGCCCGGCGCAGCGGGGTCAGCTCTGGTCCCGGCTTTTGCCCAGCAGCGCGGCCAGAAAGCCCGCCGTCAACGAGGCTGTCACACCGCCCGCGGCGGCCGTAAAGCCGCCCGTCAGCGCGCCCACAAGGCCGCTCTGCGCCACAGAATCCATTACGCCCTGGGCCAGCAGGTGCCCGAAGCCGATGAGCGGCACCGTGGCGCCCGCGCCTGCAAAATCAACCAGCGGATCGTACCAGCCCAGCGCGCTGAGCACCACGCCCGCCACAACGTACAGCACCAGAATGCGCGCGGGGGTAAGCTTGGTCAGGTCGATGAGGAGCTGGCCTACCACGCAGATCAGCCCTCCCACAAGAAACGCCCATACAAAATTCATCGCACGCCGCCTCCTTTTTCCGTTTCCTCCGGCAATTCGGAAGAAAGCTCGATCAGATGGGCGATGCCCGGGATGCTCTCGCCCTGCAAAAACGTAGTTTGGCTCATCAGCGCGCCGGTGGAGAGGAACAGCACGCGCTTCATGCGGCCCTCGCGCAGCGCGGGCAGCACGTGGCAGCACAGAACCGTGGCGCTGCAGCCCGCGCCGGACCCGCCCGCCTGAACGTTCTGCGCGTCCCGGTCGTATACCAGCAGGCCGCAGTCCTGATGGTTTTCCAGCGGCAGACCTTCCTCCTTGAGCAACTGCAGCAGCAGCGTGCGGCCCACAAAGCCCAGGTCCCCGGTGAAAATGGCGTCAAAGTGCTCCGGTTTTTCACCCGTATCGGCGAAGTAGCGCAGAATCGTTTCACAGGCGGCCGGGGCCATGGCCGCGCCCATATTGTTGATGTCGGTGACGTTATAATCCCGCACGCGGCCGAATGTGACGGCGCGCACATAGGGCGGACCGCCGGCCGGAGCCAGGATGGCGGCACCGGCGCCTGTTACCGTCCACTGGGCCGTGGGCGTACGTTTGCCGCCATAGTCCAGCGGCGTGCGGAACTGGCGCTCCGCCGCGCAGAAATGGCTGCTGCTCATGGCCGCGGCATACTGCATGTGGCCGCCTGCCACCATGCACGCGGCCAGGCCAAAGCCTTCGGCCATGGTGCTGCACGCGCCGTACAGGCCCAGGTACGGGGTGTCGAACCCGCGCATCGTATAGGCCGACGCGGTGCACTGGCACTGCAGGTCGCCCGCGAACACGGCGTCCAGCGCGTCCGCCTGCAGACGGCCTTTTTTCAGCGCGGCCTCCAGACAGTAGCGGGCAAAATCGCTCTCGGCCTTTTCCCAGGTCTTTTCGCCGCACAGGGTGTCGGCGATGAGCATATCAAAGGCGTCTGCCAGAGGGCCTTCCGCCTCTTTTTTGCCGCCCACGGCCGCATATGCGACGGCGCTGGGCGGAGCTTCAAACAGAATGGTGTCTCCCTTACGCATGCGTTACCCTCCCATCAGCGGGCGGATGAAATGGTAGATCACGCCCCACACAACGCTGGCCAGCATGCCGTAAACGATGACAGGCCCTGCGATGATGAACATTTTTGCACCCACGCCGGAGACAAGCCCCTCGTTGCGGAATTCGATGGAGGGGGCGACGACCGCGTTGGCAAAGCCTGTGATGGGTACCAGTGTACCGGCGCCGGCCTTGGCGGCCAGCTTCTGGTACCAGCCCATTGCTGTGGTAAAGGCCGACAGGCCGATGAGCGTGGCGCTCGTCAGTGTGCCAGCGTCGGTAAGTGTGAAGCCCAGGGCCGCATACAGCATGCGCAGGCCCTCGCCCAAAAGGCAGATGGCGCCGCCCACGAAAAACGCCCACAGGCAGTCCTTCAAAAGCGGCGAGGGCGGCGACGCGGCCTTGCGCATCTCGTCGTATTTTTTTGCGTCCAGTTTCATTTTTCTGTCGCTCCTTCTGCGAAACATATTTGCGGCGGCCGTTTTCATACCGTCCCCAAAGCCTTGTTGGATGCGTTCCGGCCCGGGAAGGCATAGGATCTTACGGCAGTGGTAAAAGTGTTTGCAGACGCGGGGCGGAATATGTGCGCGCAAACGCGAAAAAACAGGGCGGGACGCGCTTCGGCATATCCCGCCCTGTTTCGCGGAAAAAAGCGGCGCGCCGCTCCCCGAAAAGGGAAGCGGCGCGCCTGTTGGTTTGATTTGAGCAGGTGAGCCTACCAGTTGTTCACTGCGTGTTCGGCAAAAGCCTGCAGATCGTCGATCTGCAGCACGGTGCCGTCGTCCAGCACGGCTCTGCCTGAAAAACCGCCGAACATCTGGTGGCAGCAGTTGTCCACGAACAGCACTTTCATGCGGGTGGTGCGGTCATAGCACGGCGTCAGGGTCAGGTCCAGGCGGCCCTCGTCGTCATACAGCCGCCAGGGCTTCATGTATTCGGTGTCCAGGTCAAAATGCACGCGGCCCAGCTTATGGTATTTCCCGTTGTAGAACAGCATGTTTTCGGTGGCCTGGCTGGTGTTGCCGAAGCCGGTTCCCAGGTTGAAACCGAAAATTTTGCCGTCCACTGTGCCGGTGCCGTTGGACCAGTACCATTCATTGTGGAACGGCCACACGCCGCGCCCCCAGTCCAGCAGGCCGAAAGCGCCGTCTCCGAAAATGTATTCCTTTCCTCCGCATACCGCCCGGCCGCGGGCCGTCATGCAGTTGATCTTGTGGTTATAATAGAACGCTGTTTTGTATTCATCAAAGGGGATATGGATGACCAGAGAATAGGGGTTTTTGCGCTCCAGCGTAATGTTCGCTTCAAAATCCGGCGCGGAAAACGAAAGGTAACGCGTGTCGCCCTCCACTTTAAAGCGCAGGTGCACGCCGCCTTTGTCGTAGCATATATCGCTGTCCTGCTCGGCGTTTTCAGGCAGATGCAGGCTGCCGAAGGGCAGGGCGAGCAGCTTGCTGATATTGGCGATGACTTCACCCGTTTTGAAGTTGAACAGCATCACCGCTACCTGGCCCGCATAAGAGGCATGGCCATATGTAAACTGGAGACACTTTTCGCCGTCGGACACCTGATAGAAGTCCCATTCCTTGATGCGGTAGAACGGGGCTTTGATATCTGCGCGGCGGTAAGTACAAATGGACCGTTCCGAATAGCCGGGCGTGATGACGCCGTGTTCGTCCAGCACGGGGCCGGGCGTGGTGATGTGGCGTTCCTGCATGCGTATTCCTCCCCCGGACGGACGCGTTTTGCCGCGCCGCCGCAAAAGCGTATTTTTAAAGAGCTTATTTACAAACAGTATAGCACACATCCGCCCATGCGGCGTAACAAATTTGTCGGCGGTTATTTGTGCTGTTTTGCGCGGGTACCATGTGCCGGTACATATACCAAAAAAGGGGCCCGCTTTGCACGGGCCCCATGAAAGGAGGTCGGGCCGGAAAAAGAACGGCCCGGGATTCAGTTTTGGGCGGCGCTTATTCGCCGTAGTAAGCTTCCCTGTACAGCTCCTTGATCTCGGACACCAGGGGATATACCGGGTTTGCGGTGGTGCACTGGTCCTCGAACGCCTTGTAGGAAAGCTCGTCGACCTTGCTCATGAACTCGGCCTCGCTGACGCCGCAGTCCTTGATGCAGAGCGGGCGCTCGGTGACGGTCATCAGTTCCCGGATGGCCTTCACAAGGCAGTCCACTGCCTCGGAGATGGGCGTGTCCGCGCTGCACAGGCCCACGCGGCGGGCGATCTTCGCATAGCGCTCGTCGGCCACATATTCCTTGTATTTCGGGAATGAGGCGAACTTGGTCGGTTTGGTAGCGTTGTATTTGATGACATACGGCAGCAGGATGGCGTTGGCGCGGCCATGGGGAATGTGGCACTCGGCCCCCAGCTTGTGCGCCATGGAGTGGTTCAGGCCCAGGAACGCGTTGGTGAAGGCCATGCCGGCGATGCAGGACGCGTTGTGCATCTTTTCGCGGGCCAGCGGGTCGCCGTTGTAGGATTTCTCCAGATAAGTGAACACCATTTCGATGGCGTGCAGCGCAAGGCCGTCGGTATAATCGCTGGCCATAACGGATACATACGCCTCAATGGCGTGGGTCAGCACGTCCAGGCCGGTGTCGGCCACGATGCTCTTGGGCATCGAGCGGGTGAACTGCGGGTCGATGATGGCCACGTCCGGCGTCAGGCGGTAGTCGGCCAGGGGATATTTGATGTTGCCGTTTTGCTTATCCGTAATGACGGAGAAGCTGGTGACCTCGGAGCCGGTGCCGGAGGTGGTGGGGATGGCGACCAGTTTGGCCTTCTGGCCCAGCTTCGGGAACTTGAACGCACGCTTGCGAATGTCCAGGAAGCGCTGGCGCAGGCCGTCGAAGCTGGTGTCCGGATGCTCGTAGAACAGCCACATGCCCTTGGCCGCGTCGATGGCCGAGCCGCCGCCGATGGCGATGATGACGTCCGGCTGGAAGGCGTTCATGGCCTTGACGCCGCGCATGATGCACTCAACGGACGGGTCGCTTTCCACGTCGGAGTAGATCTCGCTGTGGCAGTATTCCTCGCGCTTGCGCAGGTAGTACAGGACTTTGTCCACATTGCCCAGCTTCACCATCATCGGGTCGGTGACGATGAAGGCGCGGGAGATGCCCTCCATCTTTTCCAGGTACTGGATGGAATCCTCCTCAAAATAGATGCGGGGCGGCACCTTGAACCACTGCATGTTGACCCTCCTCTTGGCGATGCGCTTTTTGTTGATGAGGTTCACCGTCGTGACGTTCTGGGACACGCTGTTCTTGCCATAGGAGCCGCAGCCCAGCGTCAGGGAAGGCGTGTTGGTATTATAGATGTCGCCGATGGCGCCCTGGGAGGACGGGCTGTTCACAATGATTCGGCCCACGCGCATGGCCACGCCGTATTCATCGGCGATCTTCATGTCGCCGGTATGAATGACGGCGGAGTGGCCCAGGCCGCCCAGCTCCAGCATCTTGTTGGCGTAATCAAAGCCCTGCTGCTTGCTGTTTACAACAAAGTAGGCCAGCACCGGGGAAAGCTTTTCCTTCGCCAGCGGATGGTTTTCGTCCGGCGAGGAGATGGGCGCGATGAGGATCTTCGTTTTTTCGGGCACCTTCAGGCCGGCCTGCTCGGCGATCCAGTTTGCAGATTTGCCCACCAGCGGACCGTAAACGCCCTTGCTGGGGTCCGGGAACATGAATTTCGTCAGCTTTTCCGTTTCTTCCTTGTTGAGGAAGTAGCAGTTGTTGGCCTTCATATAGTCTTCGAACGCTTTGGCGATCTCTTTGTCCACGATGACGGCCTGCTCGGAAGCGCAGATCATGCCGTTGTCGAAGGTCTTGGACATCATCAGGTCGGTGCAGGCGCGGTGTAGGTCCGCGGATTTTTCAATATAGCACGGCACGTTGCCCGGGCCGACGCCCAGCGCCGGTTTACCGCAGCTGTAAGCGGCCTTTACCATGCCGGGGCCGCCCGTGGCCAGGATGGTGGCCACGCCGGGGTGGTTCATCAGCGCCCCCGTCGCTTCGATGGACGGCGTGTCGATCCACTGGATGCAGTTCTCCGGCGCGCCGGCCTTCACAGCGGCCTCATATACGATGCGCGCAGCCTCGGCCGAGCACTTCTGCGCGGACGGGTGGAAACCGAAGATGATGGGGTTGCGCGTTTTCACGGCGATCAGGCTTTTGAACAGCGTGGTGGAGGTGGGGTTGGTGGTGGGGGTGACGCCTGCGATAACGCCTACAGGCTCGGCCACTTCCACATAGCCCTCCATCTCGTTCTCGTCCAGCACGCCCACGGTCTTTTCCTTTTTGATGTCGTGCCAGATATACTCGGTGGCAAACATATTCTTGATGACCTTGTCCTCGTACACGCCGCGGCCGGTTTCCTCCACGGCCATGCGGGCCAGCTCCTGGTGCTTGTCAAGGCCGGCCAGCGCCATCTCGTGCACGATGTGGTCGATCTGTTCCTGATCCAGCGTCAGGAATTCCTTCAAAGCTGCCTGGGCTTTTTCCACCAGGCCGTCGATCATTTTGTTCACAGGGTTCTCCACGGTCTCCACAGCGGGGGCCGGAGCAGTTTTGGCGGTCGTCTTTTTCTCTGCCATCAGTTTGTCCTCCCAAAGTTCATTGATATGGTTTGAACGGTTCGTTTTGTGATTTTAGGATGCTTTCTCACTGACACTATCATACCATATCGTTAAAAGTTTATCAATGTACAACACGACGAATGTTATAAGTTTAACAAAGCTCTTTTGTGCATTCTAACAAAAGAAGAGGAAAGAAGATTGTGAAAAATTTCTGCAGAACCGGCACGAAATGCGGGATATACCGCCGGCTTGTTTCGTTTTTGGATGTATTTGTGTATAATGAAAAGAAAACGGCGCCTTACGGCGCAAAAACAAATTGCAGGCGCGCCAAGCGCAGGGAGTAAAAAGCTATGGAATGGACAGACATCAAGACGACGGTGCCGGCGGTTTGGGCCGAAACGGCGGAGGCCATTGCCACGGGCATCTCGGGCGGCGGCATCTACATCGAGGATTACCGGGATCTGGAGGCCCAGGTGGAGGCCATTGCTCACGTTGACCTCATTGAGCAGGAACTGCTGGATAAAAGCCGGGATGAGGTAGCGGTGCACCTGTACATTGCGCCGGACGAGAATTTTGCGGAGATCGGAGAGCTGATGCGGGACCGCCTGGAGCGCGCCGAGGTGCCTTACCGGATGGAATACACGGGTGTGCGCCAGGAGGACTGGGAGACGGGCTGGAAGGCATACTACCACGCTATGGATATCGGCACACGGCTGGCTGTGGTGCCGAGCTGGGAAGCGTACGAAACGGACCGCACGGTCATCACGCTGGACCCGGGAATGGCCTTCGGCACCGGCACGCACGAGACCACGGCCCTGTGCCTGGAAACGCTGGATGGCCTGGTGAAGGGCGGCGAGCGCGTGTTGGACATCGGCACGGGCAGCGGCATTCTTGCCATTGCGGCATTGAAATTGGGCGCGGCCAAAGCGGAAGGCGTGGACATCGACCCGATGTGCGTGCGCACGGCAGGCGAAAACGCGGCCCTCAATGGCGTGCAGAACGACCTTACGGTACTGGTGGGCGACCTTTCCGAAAAGGCCACGGGTGTATACGACGTCATCTGCGCCAACATCGTGGCCAATGCCATCATCCACCTGGTGCCGAACGTACCCGCGCTGCTGGCAAAGCATGGAACCTTTCTGGCCAGCGGCATCATCGACACCCGCAAGGATGAGGTGATCGCCGCGGTACAGGCCGCAGGCCTTGCACTGCGGGAGGTAAAGGAAAAGAACGGTTGGGTGGCGCTGGTGTGCGGCCACACAGGGCGGGAATAACTGCGCGCCAAGCACAAAGGCGGAAATACCGTGCATACGCCGGGTGCTAAATTATCTGCCACCGGGCTGAAATGGATTGCGTATGCCTGTATGCTGCTCGATCATTTTGCATACGCCTTTTTGTATTACCGCTCTCCTGCATGCATTGCGCTGCGCACCGCCGGCAAAATGGCGCTGCCTATTTTCTGCTTTCTTTTGGCGGAGGGCTATTGCCACACCAAAAGCGTGCGCCGCTATTTGATGCGGCTGCTGATGTTTGCACTGATTTCGCAGCCGTTTTACAGCAGCTTTTGCGGCTGAGTGTATACGCGCGAATGGAAATTTACGGTATTTTCGGGCGGAGGCAATGTGTTGTTTACGCTGTTTCTTGCGCTGCTTTCGCTTGTGGCATGGGAGCACATCAAGCCGTTGTTCGCACGGTGCGCCGCTTGCGCCGCCCTTTTCGTCTGCGCCGCTCTTCTTCCTTTGGATTGGGGCTGGTATGCGTTGGCCATTGTTTGGGGCTGCTTTTACATGCGCGACCGCAGCGGCCGCCCGGCTTTGCTGCTGTGCGGTATCTTTACGGTAATTGTCGCGTCGCTTTGGCTTGGCGCGCTGCCCAATTTGGGCTCGCAGTATCTGCAATTTTTCGGTGTGTTTTTTTCGCTTTTGCCAATGCGGCTGTACGACGGCACGCCCGGCGCCGGTGCGCGCGTGAAGTGGAGGTTTTACCTCATCTATCCGGCGCAGTTTATCTTAATTCCGCTGCTTGGCAGGCGGCTTGCGCCTTAAACAGCGCACCGCAGTGCCGCGCCCTTGCGCCATAAATACACAGAAGGAGTTTTATTATGCCCCACCGTTATTTTACAACTGATATCTCCGGAGGCACGGCCGTGCTGTCGGGGGCGGACGCGCATCACCTGGCCCATGTGATGCGTGCCCGGCCCGGCGAGACCGTTACGCTTTGCGACGGCAAGGGCACGGACTATGCCTGCGCGGTGCGCGGCTTTGGCCCCGATACGGTAGAGCTGGAAATCCTTTCCAGCTCTGCCAGCGTATCGGAGCCGGGCGTACGGGTTACGCTATATGTGGGTTACCCAAAGCAGGATAGGCTGGAGACAATCGTCCAGAAGGCTGTGGAGCTTGGCGCCGTGCGGATAGTGCCGTTTTTCAGCCGCTACTGTGTGGCTGCGCCAAAAAAGGAAGAGCAGAAAAATCTGCGCTATAACCGCATCGCCTTTGAGGCCGCCAAGCAGAGCGGACGGGGCGTGGTGCCGCAGGTGGAACTTCCGGTAACATACAAACAGATGCTCGCGGACGCAGCGCGCAACGACGCGGCGTTTTTTTGCTACGAGGCGGGCGGGGAGCCATTACTTAGCCGGCTGGGCGGCGCCGAGACCATCGGCCTCATCACCGGCAGCGAAGGCGGCTTTTCCCCCGAGGAAGCGGCCGCGGCCCGCGAAGCGGGATGCGTACAAATCGGCCTGGGGCCGCGCATCCTGCGTTGTGAGACCGCGCCGCTGGCGGCGCTCGCTGCGGTAATGACCCTGACCGGCAATTTACAATGACCTTCCCGCGCGCCGCCCGGCGTCTGCGGGCAGGCGAAAGGGAGTTTGTATTTTGCCTAAGAAAACTTTGGTCCTTATCCTCGCGCTGGTGCTTGTGGCGGCGCTGTTCGCAGGCTGCTGGGGCAGCTCCGGCAGTTCGTCCTCCAAGCCTTCGTCCAGCTCCTCCATGGCGCCCAGCTCCTCGTCTGTGACATCCGGCTCCGGCAGCATGTCCGGTTCCATGTCCGGCTCCATGAGCGGCGTTCCCGGCGACAGCGGCGCTGCCTCCGGCTCCGTTTCCGGCAGTATGTCCGGCAGCGGCGCGGGCGGCGCTTCTTCTTCCGGCTCCATGAGCGGTTCCTCCTCGGCTGCGGCACCCGCCGCAGCCCCGGCGGACGGCGACGGCTGGATGACGCGCCTTGTCAACGCCGGGAACCCTCTGCCCGAGGGCTTTACCGTGGAGACCGTGGACATCAGGGGATACGAAAACCGTCCTTTTGACAAGCGCGCGGCGGCGGACCTGGAGGCCATGCTGGCGGACGCCGAGGCGGCGGGCTGCAAGCTCTACTTAGTGTCGGGCTACCGCAGCGTGGAGCGGCAGACGGCGCTGTTCAAGCGCAAGACAAATTCCTTCATGGCGGAGGGCTTCAGCCGGGAGGAGGCCGAAAAACAGGCTGCCATGTGGGTGGCGCGTCCCGGCACCTCGGAGCATAACACGGGCCTTGCCGCAGATATCGTTTCGGCGGACTGGTATTCGAAGCACAGCGACCTGACGGCGGATTTTGAAGACACGCCGGAATTTGAATGGCTGTACGCCCACTGCGCGGACTACGGCTTCATCCTGCGCTACCCCAGGGGAAAAGAAAATGTCACGGGCGTGACGTATGAACCGTGGCATTATCGTTATGTAGGTAAGGATGCCGCGAAAGCCATCATGCAGGCGGGCGGCACCCTGGAAGAATACACCGGGGCGCATACCGCCTGATGCGGCGGCGCGCCCGGGAAAACGGGGCGTGGATACGAGTGGCGTTCATAAAAAAATACGCGGGCACGGTATTGGGCGCGGCGCTTCTGCTGGCGCTGGCCGTGTTCGGCATTACATATCGAAACGAGATCTGGGCCGTGCTGACGCAGCAGGATGCGCGGGATGCGTTTATTGCGTTTGTCCACGACAGCGGTTTTTTGGGCCTTCTGGCATTTTTGGGCCTGCAGGTGCTGCAGGTGGTGGTGGCCGTGCTGCCCGGCGAACCGGTGGAGCTGATGGCGGGGCTTTTGTACGGTACCTGGGGAGGGCTGGCCTTGTGCCTTTTGGGCGTGGGCCTTTCCAGCGCCGCAGTTTATTACTGCGTGCGTGCCGCGGGTGCCAGAGCCATCGACGCTTCCGTTCTGGCAAAATACCATTTTCTGCGGGACGAGGCGCACGTGAAGTTCTTTTTGTTCCTGCTGTTTTTCATCCCGGGCACGCCCAAGGACGTGCTCATCTATCTGGGCCCGTTCCTGCCCGTCAGGCCCCATGCGTTTTTTCTCATCTCCACACTGGCGCGCATCCCGTCGGTGATCACCAGTACCTTTGCGGGCAGCCAGTTCGCCGAGGGAAGCTGGGACGTGAGCCTGGTGGTGTTCCTTGCCACCGGGGCTGTGGCGGGGCTGTGCGTGATTTTTCAGGACCGCATTCTGGCAGGCATTGCCGCGCTGAAGGGGAAATTCAGTCTGGAAAAGCACGGGGATTTGTGATATACTGCCTGTGGATTTCCCAGCAGAGAGCTGGGGACTGATTTTCCAGCAAACATAAAGGAGCGACAACGATGCGTGAATATAAGATCCTGACGGATTCCACCACGGACCTTTCGCCGCAGCTTGTGGCGCAGACGGGCGTTACTGTACTGCCCATGACCTATACCATCGGCGAAAAAAGCTATCGGAACGACCCTGAGGAAACAGACCTTTCTTCCGGGGACTTTTACGATATGCTCCGCGGCGGGGCTATGTCCACCACCAGCCAGATCAATGTGGAGACATTCCGGGAAGTGGCGGGTAAAATGGCGCGGGACGGCTTCGACGTGCTGTATGTGGGTTTTTCGTCCGGGCTGTCCGGCACATTCAACTCCGCGCGCATCGCCTTCGAGGACCTGAGCGCAGAATATCCGGAGCACAAATTCCTCGCGGTGGACAGCTTGTGCGCCTCCATGGGCGAGGGCCTGTTGGTCTACCATGCGGCGCAGCAGCAGAAGGCGGGCCGCAGCATTGAAGAAACGGCCCGGTGGCTGGAGGAAAACAAGCTGCATCTGGCCCACTGGTTCACGGTGGACGACCTGAATCATCTCAAGCGCGGCGGGCGTGTGTCCGGTGCGGCGGCGTTTTTCGGCACGATGCTCAACATCAAGCCGGTGCTGCACGTGGATGACGCGGGTCATCTGATCCCCATGGAAAAGGTGCGCGGCCGCAAGGCCAGCCTGGACGCGCTGGTAGCGCATATGGAAAAGGACGCAGTGGACCCGGCCTCCCAAACGGTGTTCATCAGCCACGGGGACTGCCGTGCGGACGCGGAATATGTAGCGGACCTGGTGCGGGAAAAATTCGGCACGCAGGATATCCGCATCCATTCCATCGGCCCGGTCATCGGCAGCCATTCAGGCCCCGGCACAGTGGCGCTTTTCTATCTTGGCCGCACGCGTGGATAAAATACTTGAAGTATAAACCGGATTTAAAATAACGAAACCAGCCCCCGGCCGCGCAGGATAGACCCGCGGTCGGGGGCTGGTTTGTATTCGCAAAATATGCACGGAAATACCTGAGGCGGCGGGCAGAGTTCCTCATTGCGCGCGTTCCCGTTTTTTGCTATGATGGGAACAGGAATCATCTGCTTGCCGCGGGCGGTTTTTCGCGGCGGAAAAGGGGGAATGCAGCAATGAGCGCACAGGAAAAAACGGCGGGCGGGCTTTCGCGCCGCAACCTCTGGGCGTATCCCGTGGGCACCGTGGGCCGGGATATGGCCGGATGCATGTTTACCAACTATCTGCTCACCTATGTGTTGTTCACCAAAACGCTTACGTCGGTGCAGTTTGCCTGCATCAGCGTCATCATGGTGGCGGCGCGCGTATTCGACGCTTTCAACGACCCGATCATGGGCAACGTGGTGGAGGCCACGCGCACGCGCTGGGGCAAATTCAAGCCATGGATCGCCATTGGCGGCGTGCTGAGCGTCATCGTGTTCATCACCTCGTTTTCCACCACGCTTCAGGGCTGGGCTTATGTGGCGGCCTTCGGCTTGTTGTACTTCGCGTACAGCGTCGTATTTACAATGAACGACATCGCCTACTGGGGCATGGTGCCGGCGCTGGCGCGCCGCGCCGACGACCGCAACCGTCTTACCTCCCGCACGGTGCTGTTTGCGGGCGTGGGGCAGTTTCTGGGCGGCATCGTTGTACCCACGTTTACGGCGGGCAGCCTTGTGATCGGCGGCAACGCCGTCACCGCGTACCGTGCCGTTGTCCTTATTGTATGCGCTGCGTTTACGGCTACACAGCTCATCACGCTGCTTGTGGTGCGCGAGCCGTCTGCGCGGGACGAAGCGCCCGCCGAAAAGGTCGGCATCAGGAAGGCCTTTTCCACCATTGCCCGCAACGATCAGCTTGTCTGGTGCGCCGTTGTTTTTCTGATTTTTTCCGTGGCGCAGACACTGATGGGCGGCGGCCTTTCGGTGACATACCTGTATTTTGAATTCGGCTACAACGGCCTGCTGCTGTCCATCTTCAGCATTCTGGGCAATGTGGCGGGCGCGGTGCTGATGCTCGTGTTCGCGGCTCTGTCCGGCCGTTTCACCCGCGCGCAGCTGATGAAGGCAGGCGCTTTCGGCGCTGCGGCGGGATACCTCTGCATCATGCTCTCCGGCCTGTTCATCCCGCGGGAGATGTGGGCGCTCAAGTTCACGATGCTCACCGTGAGCAACCTGTTTGCATTTCTGGGGCAGACGCTGGTTTACCTTATTATGATCATCTGCATTGCAAATACCGTGGAATACAACGAGTGGAAAACGGGCCGCCGGGAGGAGGGCATCGTCTTTTCCGTGCGGCCCTTCATCACCAAGCTGGGCACTGCGCTGGTGCAGCTTCTGGTGCTTGTCATCTATCTGGCGGTGGGAGTGCGCGCCGTAACGAACCAGATCTCCGATTTGGAGAACGCGGCCTCCCAGGGGCTGATCACCATAGCGGAAAAGACAGAACGAATCGGGGCGGTGCTGGCCTCGGTGCCCAGCGGCAAAAGCGCCGCGCTGCTGGTCTGCATGACGGTCATCCCGGCGGCGCTTCTGTTGGCTGCTTATTTCATCTACCGTGTCAAATATACGATCACGGAAGAATCTTATGAAGCGATGGTGCGGGATATTGAGGTGCGCCGCGCGGCGAAAGGAGAAACAGCGGAATGAAAGGCTGGAAAATGGCACTGGCGCTGGGCGCCGCGGCCGCGGCTGCGGGAGCTGTGGCCGGAGAGTACTTTTACCGCTTTGCGCTTACACAGCAAATCGACAAAACAGCGGCGTTCAACGCGCCGCATAACCGTCCCACCGGCGCGCCCCGGGGCACGCTGGCGGCGGACAGGGAATGGCTGAACGCGCAGCCCCATGAGGATTGGTGGCTGACCTCGGGCGACGGCCTGCAGCTGCACGCTCTGTGTGTGCGCGCGGGCGGGAATGCGCCCTGGGCGGTGCTGTGCCACGGCTATACCGGGCAGGCATCGGGCATGGCGGAATACGCGCGCCGGTTTTATGACGCGGGCTTCAGCCTGCTGCTGCCGGACGCACGCGGCCACGGCCAAAGCGAGGGCGGGTATATCGGGATGGGCTGGCCCGAGCGGCGGGACATTGCCGCATGGGTGCAGCGTGTTACCGCAGAGAACGGCGCGCCGGATATCGTGCTCATGGGCGTGTCCATGGGGGCCGCCACCGTAATGATGACGGCGGGAGAGCCTCTGCCGCCCAACGTGCGGGCTATCGTGGAGGACTGCGGCTATACCACCGCATGGGAGGAGTTTCGTTATCAGCTGAAAAAGACCTATGGCCTGCCGCCGTTTCCCGTGCTGTACACGGCAGACGCGCTGCTGCGCCGCCGGGCGGGCTTTTCTTTGCGGGAGGCCAGCGCTGCGGCACAGGTGGCGCACTCCCGCACGCCGATGCTGTTCATCCACGGCGGGAAGGATGCCTTCGTTCCCTTTGCCATGCTGGATGAGGTGTATGCGGCGGCGCGGTGTCCCAAGGAAAAATATGTGGAGCCGGATGCAGGCCATGCGGAGTCCCTGCGCATGGCGCCCGCGCGCTATTGGGCAAAGGTGTTCGGATTCATCGGCCGCTGGATGCCGCTGCCCGGCGCGGAGCGGACAGTGGCTGCGGATCCGGCGGAAAAGCCGGTATAAGGCGTCGCATACATAAAAGAAAAAGCAGCGGAGAACAGGCAGCATCTGCCTGTTCTCCGCTGCTTTTGTTGTGACATACAGCTTGAACACAAAGAAGAAAAGCATATCCCGGTGCTTAAAACAGGGCGGAGACGCCGTCCACGACTCCGGACCGTGTGAAAGGATCCGGCTGAGCGAAAGGATGGCCGTTCCGGTCGGTGAGGGCGGCGCGGGCCGCGTCCTCCATACGCTTGTACCGGATCTCTACGGAGAGAGGGCCGGGCATGCAGTAGGGGACGAGCGTCCCGGCGCCGGGTACGGCGGCCCGCACGGTGCGGTAGATGTCGTCGCACACAGCCTGGGGATGCCGGCTCAAAGCAGACGTCCAGGAGAGCGCCTCCTTCGTCACAACGGCGGCGAGGCCGGGAAACAGCGCACGGGCCTCGGCCACACAGGCGTCGTCGCCCGCGCAGAACAGCACCGGAACGCCCAGCTCGCCCGCGTATGCCGCGTCGATGGCAAGCTCGCCCGCTTCTTTTCCGTCCAGCTTATAATATTGGAACGCGGTGGAACAGAAGGTGTGGGCCAACACGGCCCTGGAGGTGTTTTCCCGCGCATGATAGCCGATGAACAGCACGGCGGTATAGCTTTTGTCCATGCCTGCAAAGCGGCCTCTGTGCCCGCTGCCCAGCAGGATGCGGCAGCGTGGGTCCAACAGGTCGTACTGCAGGTTTACGCCTGTGCCGTGCGCGTCCCAGACGACGACCTCCTGCGCGCCTGCGTCGAACAAAGCACGGGCCGCTGCGTTCGCCTCCCGCGTGGCCTGCAGGCAGGCGAACCGGTAGTTTTCTCCGCTGCCCAGGCCCTTTCCCGGTTCGCCCACCACACAGGCGGGGCCTTCGCAGTCTACCGCGATATAAAATTTCATGGCGGCACTCCTTTTTCCTTCACTTGAAGCGTCAAACGTTCACAGCTTCAGCAGCCCCAGCCCCGAGCCGAGCGGTTTGCCTTGCAGCAAAAGCTCCTTTGCGCCCCGCTGCAGAGACGTGCGCTCAGGCAGCGCGGCGTCCGGGATACCCGGTGCGCCGAACAGCCAGAGACGGCCGGAATTGTCATCGGGATCCCAGTCTGCCAGCGTGTAATCCTCCATAAAATTGCGAATGCCGGAACCGGGCGGGAGCAGCTCCTTCACGCGGGGCGAAAGAAGCCATGTGCGGCAATAGGTCAACGGCAAAGCGCCGTCGCGGGCAAAAAAGTCCGCACGCCGCGCATAGGAGGCATGGAGCGCTTCGGGCGTACACATCGCATCGCCGGGAATATGCACCGAGAGCGCGGGCGCGCCCGCCGCCGCGCCCAACGGCCCGGCAAGCTCAGCGGGCAGGGGAAGCGCCTCGAATTCCAGTGTGCCGAGGCGGAGCAGCCGCCCGCAGAGCTGCCGCCAGACCCAGAAGCCGCGGTCGAACTGCCAGCGGCCTGTCCAGCGGTGCGTCTCGTTCAGAAAACGGGAAAAGCAGCCCATCGTGGCAAGGTAGACATCGTCGGGAACGCCCCGCGCCGCATAATGTTTGCGCGCCTCCAATGCGGCGGACAGCAGCACGGCCAGCTCCAGCAGCCCATTGGGGCACAGCGGCGCGCATTTCGCCTGAAGTTCACGCATGGCGGCTTCGGCCCGCGATGCATCCAGCAGGGCGGGGATATGGCGCAGCAAGGGCGCCGTCTGTGCCGAAGCGGCCTGCGCAAGGCAGGCTTCGGCGGCGGGGCCGGGAATCGAAAGCTCGATGCACAGCGCGTGCAGGGCCGGGATGTCAAAGGCTTCCATGGCTGTCTCCTTGTTTGTTGTGCAAAGGCCGGCCCGGCCCCTTCGCTGTAAAGGGCTTTCCGCCGGGCCGGCCTGCGGCACCGGTTCCGGCCGCCCTTGAGCACGGCCGGAAAAGCGCGTTATTTTTCGGTAAACTCGGCCAGCTCCACTGCGGAGCCGCCGTGTGTGCGGGAGTGCTCGGCCGCCAGCGCCATCACGTGGCTTTCCACCGAGGCGTCCACCGAGGTGAGGCCTTCCGCACCGCCTGCGGCGATAAGCTCGCACACATAATCCATCATCAGCGCGTCGCCGCCGCCGTGACCGGCAAAGCGGTCGGGGATGGTGCCCAGGTCCAGAACCTGCTCGGGCTGGCCGAATTTGCGCAGGTACAGTACGTTGGCGTCCATATCGCCTTCGATCTCACCCATCGTACCCATCACCTTGATGCTGCGGTAGCATTTTGCCGTGAAGGCGCTCATGGTGAAGGTGGCTGTCGCGCCGCCGGCAAAGCGCATGGAGACGACCTGGTGGTCCACCACGTCGTTGTCACACCGGTATACGCACCGGCCGTAGGGCCCTGTGCGCAGCGCGTCATACAGCTTTTCCTCGGTGGGTTTATTCACCAGCACCGAGCAGGGCCACTCGTCATTGCCCGAACGGATGCCGCTTTTGTCATTGAAAATGTAGATCTTCTCCGCGTCGTAGGGGCATCCTTCCTTACAGGCGCAGCCGGAAAGACAGCGGTCTGCACTGCCATCCGGCGCGTTTTCCGCGCGGAACCAGTCCAGAGAGCCGTAGGAGGAAACGCTTTCGCAGGGAACGCCCATCAGCCAGCGGATGATGTCCATGTCGTGGCAGCTTTTTGCCAGGATCATGGGGCTGGATTCCTCCGCCCGCCGCCAGTTGCCGCGTACATAGCTGTGGGCATAATGCCAGTAAGCCACGTTCTCCACCGCGTCCAGGGATTCGATACGGCCGATGGCACCTCCGCGCAGCAGCTCGTACAGCGTGCCGTAGAATTTGGTATAGCGCAGCACATGGCACACCACCACCACGCGGTTCGCCTCATGCGCTTTTTTTTGCAGTGCAAGGCATTCGTCCAGCAGCGGAGAAATGGGTTTTTCCAGCACAAGGTGATAGCCCTTGTCCAGCGCGGCCAGCGCCTGCGCCACATGCTGGCGGTCCTGCGTGGCAATGATCATCACATCCGCAAGGCGCGGCTGGGCCAGCAGCTCTTCGCCTGTGGCAAAGCAGCTTCCGGCGGGCACGCCGTAATTCACCTGCAGCGCGGCGCGGCGGTCGGGGTCCGGGTCGGCCCCGGCGGTGATCTTCATTTTTTCAGGGTGCTGCTTCTGGAAGGCGGCATACGCCTCCAGCCCGCGGATGCCCAGGCCGCAGATGGCAAAGGTAACGGGTTTGTCCATGGTAGTTCGTCCTTTCTTTTTTTGCGGATAACAGCGCGGCCGGATGCGGCGCGCTTAGAACCCGTATTCACAGAACGGAACGCCATCTATCCGGCGGATTTTGCGCCCTGCTGCGTTAAATTTCCTTGAAATAGCGCTGCTATTCCTGCGAAAATTTGCCTTGCATGGCACAAAATCCGCTCGAATATCCGACATTCCTTATCTAAGAATACAGATTCTTAGATATCGAGCTTGCAGGCGGAGACGATCTCCCCCACCGCGTAGCTGCCGAACAGCGTGCCGTCCGGGCGCAGCGTATAAGGCAAGGCGGGAGCGGAAAGCTCGGGGATGTCCGCGCAGACGCCCGCGGCAAACGCGCGCATGCGCGCTGCGGCGGTGGAAAGCCTTGCGGCCACGCCGCCCAGGCGGAGGTCGATGATCTCGAAGCCCTGGGGCCTGTTTGTGGCTTCCCACAGCGCGCGCCATGCGGTGCGAAGCGCCTCCGTCGCCGCAATGGTCCCGGGCAGGGCTTCGGCAAGGCGTGCCGCCAGAGCAAGATCCTTTCGGCGGACGGCCTGCGCGGCCTGCTCGTGCCAGGCGCATTTGCCGGCCAGCACGCGGGCCAAAAGGGAGTAAAAACGGAAAAGCGGTTCAAAGGCCGGGTTTTCATCGGCATACCGGGTATAGCGCGCCTCAAGCTCCGTATAATGCGCGCTCATGGCGAGCCCGGCGGTGTCGGCGGCAAAGAGCTGCACCAGGGGGTCCTGATACAGCAGGAATTTGGCCGCGTTGACAGGCCGCAGCGCGCCCGAGCGCATGCCGGGCACGGCGTTGAACAGCGAAAGGTCCAAAAACGCCTGTGCATCTGCACCGCAGCAGCAGGCAAAGCGGCGGGCGAGAGAGCCGGCATCGTATGTGCCGGTATACATGAATTCGGCGTACAGCTGCATGCCCAGCAGAGCGGACGTGAGATTGGCCTCGGCGCCGTTGTCGCCCCAGGCCGTGGCCAGCACCAGCGGCACACCCGCTTTTTTGCAGGCGGTCAGCGCTGGGACGGCCGCAGCCAGCGTTTTGGCGTAATCCGGCGCAGGCCCGCACCATGTCCAGATCCCGCCCGCGAATACGGTGGGCGCGGGCAGTGCTGCGTGCTTTTGCAGCATATCGGTATACTCCTGCTCGGTCTCGTGGTAATAGTCCCAATACACAAGCGTCACATCCGGCGGCACGGCGGCCACTGCTTCGGCCGAGGGCATACCGCTGTCATAATAGCCGTCGGTGGGGGAATCGGGACGGAAATACATATCGCTCCACATCATGGCCGAAAGGCCGTGGCGGCGTGTGATCTCCAGCACACGGGAAAGATGCCGGCGGATGATGGTGTGGGGGTCCTCGTAGCCGTGGCGGCGCAGGTGCGCGCCCAAACCGATGCCGTGGGCCTCGTCCATGCCGATGTGGATGCGTTTGGAACGGTAGGGCGCGGCGGCAGCCGCGATAAGCTCCTCCAGGAATGCGTAGGTTTGCGCATCGTCGGCCAGCAGAACCTCCTCGTTGTCCTTCAGATGCGCCAGCGCGGGCCAGTGCAGCGCGCGGTTCAAATGGCCCAGCGTCTGGATGCAGGGACAAAGCTCGATGCCCAGCATATCGGCATAATCATCCAGCGCCCGCAGCTCGTCTGCGGAATAACGCCCGCGCTGATAGCCGAAGTAGGGCTGGCCGGGCACCTCATAGGTGTCCTCGGTGTACATCATGCCCAGGTTGAGCCCCATCATGGCCATTTTGCGCAGGAAAAACCGCAGCGTGTCCGGCTGCAGCACCGCGTTGCGGGAAACGTCGAACATCATGCCCGCCGTTTCAAAGCAGGGCGTTTCCTCAATGCAGAAAGCGTCCTCCGCCCAGTGCTGGCGCAGCAGTGAAAGTGCGCGGTATACCTGTACGGGTTCGGCCCAGGTGACCACCACGCCGTCCGCACGCTTTTCCGCGCGCAGGCAGCCGCCCTGACGCAGGGCTACGCTCAGGCCTCCCTGTCCGGCGCGGGCAAAGCCCAGCTCGGGGCCGATCTCCGCAAAAGCAGCGTCAAAATGCTCCGGCAGCTGGCCGGAGAAGGAGAGAATTTCGTTCATGGCCGTCTCCTTTCCCTGCACGCGGCAGGCTTACAGCAGGCTGGCGCTGTCCGCGTCCAGATACAGTGTCGCAGCGGGGTGGCGCCGCAGGATGCTGGCGGGGCAGGCGGTGCGGATGTCGCCCAGCAGCGTGTCGCGCACGGCGCGCGCCTTGGTGGCGGCGGGCACCACACAGAACACCTGGGCAGCGTGCATCAGTGCGGGCACTGTCAGCGTCAGCGCATGGGTGGGCACGTCGTCCAGAGTGGCGAAGCAGCCGTCATGCACCTGCTGGTTGCGGCATATCTCGTCCAGCGCCACGGGCTTTACCAGGGCGGGGTCGTCGAAATCGGCCACGGGGGGGTCGTTGAAGGCGATGTGCCCGTTTTCCCCGATGCCCATGCAGGTGATGTCCACGGGGAAACGGCGCAGCAGCTGGGAATAGCGGGCACACTCGGCTGCCGGATCCCGGGACGCCGCGGTCCCATCCAGGCAGTTAACGGATCGAAAGGGCACCTTGGTGAAGATGGCCGCCCGCAGAAAATTGGCAAAGCCCTGGGGCGCGTCCGGCGCAAGGCCGATGTACTCGTCCATATGAAAGGCGTTCACACGGTTCCATTCAATGCCCGGCTGCGCCGCGAGCGCGGCCAGCATCTCGTTCTGCGAGGGTGCGGCGGCGAAGATCATATTACACTCTTCCTTCTGCGCCAATACGCCGCGGATGGCGGCGGCGGCTTCGTCCGCGGCGCAGAAGCCCATTTCCGCGCGGGTATCGTAGATCTTTACGCGGAACTGGTTGATGGAAATGGTTTTTGTCATTGGAATGCCTCCTCTCGGTTTTCAAAACACACGGCGCCGTCCTTGAACACCATGGCGATGCGGACGGTATGGTCGAACACGGCAAGGTCTGCCGCGCGGCCCGCCTCCACGCGGCCGTAAAAATCGGAAAGGCCCAGTACGCGGGCGGGGGTTTCGGTGATCATACGCACTGCATCGGGCAGGCTGGCGCCGGCCAGCGTCACCATTGTGCGGACCAGCCTGTCGGCTGTGCAGATGCTGCCCGCGAAGGCCGTGCGGTCCGGCATTTTGGCGACGCCGTCCTCCAGGATGACGCGCTGGCCGTTTTCCAGGCTGCCCAGGATGCTCTCGCCCTGTGTCTGTCCGGCGCCGCGCATGGCGTCCGTGACCAGCACCAGCCGCTGCGGGCCGATGTGTCTGTAAGCCAGCTGCAGCAATGGAGCGGGCAGGTGGCAGCCGTCGGCGATGATCTCGCTGGACAGCTCATCGTACAGATACGCACTTTCCACGATGCCTGCGTGGCGGAAGCCGGCCTTGCGCACGATGGTGGACATGGCCGAATACAGGTGCGTCACATGGCGGTAGCCGCAGGGAATGGCGGCACGCACCGCTTCGCTGTCGGCCTCACTGTGGCCGATGCTGGGCAGTACGCCGCGCGCCAGCAGCGCAAGCCCCATCTCCCGTGCGCCGGGCAGCTCGGGCGCGATGGTCCAGCGAAGGATGTGCGGGCAGGCGTCAAGCAGCTCGTTGTATTCGGCGGGGTCCGGCTCGCGGATGAAGCGCGGGTCCTGTGCGCCGCACTGGCTTTTGGCGATGTAAGGCCCCTCGATGTGCAGGCCCAGAAGCTTCGCGCCGTCCGCAAAGCCGTCCCGGCAGCGTTCAAATACAGAAAAGGAGCGCAGCAGCTCTTCCTTTGAGGCGGCCAGCGTAGTGGGCACCATGGCCGTGGTGCCGTGGCGGAGGTGCAGCGCGCTCGCGCCGTGATATGCCTCCGGCGTGCCGTCCATAAAATCATGTCCGCCGCCTCCGTGGACGTGGATGTCGATAAAGCCCGCGCTGACGTACAGGCCGGCCAGGTCATATACGAAGTCCGCCGCCGCGCCGCTGTCCGGCGGCAGGACGGCATCCACAGCCTTGCCGCGCAGCAGAATATCGCAGCGGGTGATGCAGCCATCCTGCACCAGGCGCCCGCCGCGCAAAAGTGTTGTGCTCACAGCAGCCCCTCCTTTTGCAGAATGTCCTTCAGCGCCGCGACGCTCTCGGCCGTGGCCGCCGCACCGCCCGCTGAAAAGCCCGCGCCGCCGGGCAGGCGCATTTGTTCCTCCGTCAGGTGGGAATCCAGACGGTAATGGGTCTCCATGGACAGCCAGCCCGCATAGCCGTCCGCCGCAAGGCGGCGCAGCAGAGCGGGATAGCCCACCTGCCCCGTGCCCACCTTTACGCAGTAGCTTTCCGGCACAGCGCGCACCGCGTCCTTGATGTGCACATGGGCAAAGAAGGGACGGATGGCCTCGTAGCCGTCCGGATAGGGCGTTTCGCCCAAGGGGTCGTACAGGCAATTGCCCGGGTCGAAGATTGCGCGCACACGGGGCGAGCCGACGGCTTCGACAAGCCGGGCCAGCGCCGCATGGTTCGAGGTGTTGACGCTGGGGTCCGCCTCCAGCAGCAGCGTTTTGCCGCGCTGCTCCAGCAGGCGTACGGGCCGCTCAAAATAAGGCGCCAGCGTTTCGGCGGGCAGGGGCCCTTCCTCCGGTGCGAAGAATGCAAAGCCGCGGATGAACGCGCAGCCCAAAATGTCCGCCGCGGCGCACAGGCGTTCCAGCTTGGCCAGCTCGGCTTCCACAGCGTCCGGTTCCGGCGCGCATTTGTAAAACGAACCGGCCAGGCCGCAAACGGTCAAACCCTCGGCGTCCAGCCTGCGGCGCCATGTGCGCAGCGTTTCAGCCGGAAGCATGTCGATGGCAGTGTCCTCCACGCTGCGCAGCTCCAGCCCTGCCAAGCCGTTCTGCCTTGCGAACCGTACGGCCTCGTCAAAGCTCTGCGTCACCTCGTCGGTGATGAATGAGATTTTCATAAGGACCTCCATGTGCCGCGTCCCATAGCTTGAAAAGGAACGCGGCACGTCGTTTTTACAGGGATGAGGGGAAAACGCGCGGGCTTAGAAAACGATGGGCCTGCCCGTGCGGGTGGATTCGTAAATAGAACAGATGACGCGCACGGCCAGCGCGGCCTCCTGCGGGGGAATGGCAGGAGAACGGCCGTCGCGTACGGCCTGTGCGATATCGCGCAGCAGGCAGATGTGGCCGTAATTGCCGATTTTCGTCGGGTCGCCCGCACCGCCCACGCGTTCGCCCATATCGGGGCGCTGAGGCGCGTCGGCCTCGTCGAGGAACTTCCACTCCAGTATGCCCTCGTCGTTGAATACGACGGTGCCCTTTTCGCCGTGAATATAGAAGGTGGACGAAAAGCCCGGATATGCCGTGGTGCAGCCCTGGATGACGCAGATACCGCCGTGCTTCATATTCAGCACGGCCGCGGCGGTATCCTCCACAGGGATGTCGCGGGCCAGCGTCTCGGCGCGGCCGTACAGCGTGGAGACCTCGTCGCCCAGCATCCACAAAATAAGGTCGATGCCGTGCACGCCCTGGTTCATCAGCGCGCCGCCGCCGTCCTGCTCCCAGGTGCCGCGCCAGCCCGCGCTGTTGTAATAGGCCTGGTCACGATAATATTTCAGGTCCGCTCCGGCCAGGCAGATCCTGCCGAACCTGCCCTCGGCCACGGCCTGCTTCACAGCGATGGCCACAGGCATCATGCGCCGCTGGAAGATGCACTGCATCTTCGCGTGGGTGCGCTCCACCACGCCGATCACATCCGCGATCTTCTCCGGCGTGATCTCCATGGGCTTTTCGCACACAATGGCCTTACCGGCTTCGGCGGCGGCTTTGCACACCTCGCCGTGGGTGCCGCTGGGTACGCAGACGCATACGATGTCCACGGCAGGGTCCGCCAGAACGTCGTGATAATCATAGTAGACGTGGGGCACGCCGTGTTCGGCGGCATAAGCGTCGGCCTTTTCCGGGATGATATCGCACGCGCCGTACAGCACGCAGCCCTCGCCGCGCAGGGCCTCCAGCGCTTTGGCATGGGTGAAAGCGATCACGCCGCAGCCGATGATGGCAAAATTCATACTCTCAAATCTCTCCTTTTCGCCGTGCAGGTCACACGGAGTTCTGATTTGATGGTACTCCCTTTTGCTCAAAAGAGATTTGCATATCATCCCATAAAGTTGGCAAATCGTCAAAACATAGGCGCTGTGTACAAAAAAAGCAGCGTCCGTGCCAGGGCAGGGCGCTGCTTTCGGAGAATATCAGTACAGTCTGCCTGCCGCCGCGCCGTAGCTCCTGCAGAAGGCACGGCCGTCGTAAGCGGGCATTGCGTCCGTCAGGGCATCCAGCGCAACGGGTGCGCCTCCCTGCGCGCGGGAGGCCGTGGCCGCCAGCATTACTTTGACGGATTCCAGCAGTGCGTCCGGCCCCGCCAGAAGATTGGGCTTGCCCTCCATATAATTGCAGATCTCGCACATCAGCGCCTCGTACAGGCGGTTGGAGTCCATGCGGAAATGGTGGGTGGTTTTGGTCGTCATAATGGTGAGAACAAAGGGCTGCCAGGTGCCTGTGAAGGTGTTGAAAACAGCGCTTTTTCCGTTTTCGTACTGTACGAAATAGCTCTCGGAGTACTTGCCGCCGGCTTCGCCGCGGCCCATGTAGCGCACGCTCTGTGCGCCCTGTCCCAAAATGCCGCCGATGGCCTCGGCAATGTGTACGCCGTAGTTGAATTCGTCCACGCCGGCAGTGCCGAACACGTTCACCACCTCGCCGCGCTCCTCTTCAGGCAGCGCCAGGAACTGCTGCACTTCGTAAGCGTAGCGCGCGCTGGACGCGCCGAGGATCACCGCGCCGTCTTTTACAAGCTGTTCCACGCGGCGGCAGTCGGCCAGATTCCCCACCAGAGGCTTGTCGATGAACACAGGCTTGCCCTGCTCGATGAAAGGCATTGCGCAGCGCAGATGGTCGTCCCAGTCGCAGCCGTGGATGAAGCCGATGTCGCACATCGCGGCAAGCTCCTCCAGCGTATTGCAGCGCTTTTCCAAGCCGAAGCGGCGGATGAAGCCCTCCACCTCGCTGTCCGGACGGAAAGAGTCGTTGTACACGCCCACATAGCGTGCGCGGTCGTCCTTTTCCATGACCTCGCCGAATCCCAGAGGGTGGGAGGTGTCGATGTTGACGGCGCCGATGCGTATCATAAATTCAGCACTTCCTTTTACGGGCCGCCGCACAGGCGGCTGTTGTTTTGTTTGCATTATAGGGCTGTTGACAGGCCCGCGTCTTTCCGGGCCGTTTTGTTTGTCAACGGCCTCATTATAAAACGAAACCGCCGGGATTGCTTTGCATATTATCCAGAATTTTTTGCTTTTTTTTCGCCGGCGGCAGCAGCCTTACCACAGGCTGCTGCCGCCCTGCCGCTGAAAGCTGAAATAACGGCTCTGCCCGTTGCGCATGCGGTATTCCATGGGCGTGCAGTTTTCCTTCGCTTTGAAAAAACGGCTGAAATAATGGATGCTCTGGAAGCCCACAAGGTCTGCGATCTCGCTGACGCTGGTGTCGGTGTTCACCAGAAGCTCCTTGGCCTTGCGCAGGCGGATACGGTTGATGTAGCGGATGGGCGTGGTGCCGTACACCTCCTTGAAGATGCTGATGAGCGTTGTTTTGTTGACGCCCGCCAGGGTGGAAAGATCCTCCAGGCTGATGATGCGGGAATAGTTGAAATCGATATACTGCATCAGTGCGGCCACGTCCACACCCTTGAACGTGGCGATGCGGGGCGCCTCCTCCTCGGGCGCTGCGGCGGGCTGGCCCAGCCGTTCCCGCACGATACGTACCAGCATCTCCAGCAAATAGCCGCTGATGATGGAGTAATAATAGGGGCGCTGCTGGGCGCTCTCTGCGATGATCTTATCAAAAAAGCGCACGAACCATCCGAAATCCTGCAAATGGAACATATCGCCCACGCGCACCAGATCCTCGAACAGCGCGGGATCCGCCACGGTGAATTTTACATCCAGCATTTTCAGCGGCGCAGCGTTTTTTTCACCGCAGTGGATGGCGTGCAGCTGCTGGGGGCACAGCAGAAACACCTGCTCCTTTTCGATCTCATAAGGCTGGTCGTCCACATACACGGTGCCGCTGCCGCTCAGAATGCCTACCATTTGGAAATAGTTGTGGCAGTGCAGCTCGTTTTCCCAGTTTTGGTGGTACTTGCCGCACCAGAGGATGCTGCATTCGTTCATCCGTGTTCCCCTTCCTTTCACTGCTTTTCTACAATATCAGTATACAGCAACGCCATGCGCAAAGGGAACACCTGCGAAAAAATAGTACAATATTCCTAAAAAAAGTGTAAAGACACCGGCGGGAGGCGACGGTATAATGTGGGCAAGAGGGCCGGCCGGACAACGGGCGGCGGAAAAGGAGCTTACCGAACGATGAAAATTGCCGTGCTGATGGACGCGCCGTTGCGCGCGACGCTGCTTTCCGAAAAAACAATGGCCCGCCTGGCCGAATGGGGCGAGGTGGCCGTGAACGAAACGGACAAGGCCGAAAAAGAGACCGTCAAGCAGATCATTGCCGGGGCGGATATCGCCATTACATCCTGGGGCGTGCCGCAGCTGGATAAGGAAATTTTGGACTGCGCACCCAACCTGCGCTTTGTGGCCCACGCCGCGGGCAGCGTGAAGGGCATCGTCAGCGACGAGCTGTATGCCCGCGGCATCCGCGTTGTCAGCAGCGCGCGCATCCTCAGCTACGGTGTGTCGGAAACGGCGCTGGGCCTTACCATCTGCGCCTGCAAAAACGTGTTTGCTTTCAACGAGGAGATCTGCAACGGCGGCTGGGTGGAGGATTACAGCGTCATCACCGAGCTGTTCGACATCACCGTGGGCGTGGTAGGCTGTGGCTTTGCAGGCTCCCACTACATCGAGCTGCTGCAGGCGTTCGGCGTAAATGTGCTGGCCTATGACCCGCTGCTGGACGAAGCCGCCATCGCCGCCATGGGCGCGAAAAAGGCAGATTTGGATACGCTGCTGGCCGAAAGCGATGTGGTTTCGCTGCACGCGCCCGCGCTGGATTCTACCCGCCATATGATCAACGGCCGCGCGCTTTCTTTGATGAAGGACCGAGCCATCCTCATCAACACCGCCCGGGGCGCCCTGGTAGACGAGGAAGCGCTTGCGCAAGCGCTGCGCGGCGGCAAGCTGAAATATGCCTGCCTGGATGTGACGGACCCCGAGCCGCCTGCCGCGGACAGCCCGCTGCGAGGCATCCCCAACTGCATCATGACGCCGCATCTGGCGGGCCTTGCCAACAACGGCAAGCTGAAGATCGGCGCGCACGTGGCCGACGAGATCGGACGGTTCCTTACAGGCGGGACGCTGGTGTCTGAGATCACGCAGGCCATGCTGGCCACCATCGCGTAAGCGCCATGGAACGTATCGTTAACACAGAACTCGGCGTCATACGGGAACCGCTGCGCGCACCTTTCGGCTTCAAGGGAGGCACGCTGAGCGAGCTGTGGCAGACGGCCGTGCGCCTGACGCTGGACAGCGGAGCGAGCGGCATGGGTGTGGGCGTACAGAGCGTGCTCTGGTCCGACCCCGTCACATTCTGCGCCTGTGACGAAGCGGGCGGCAACGAAAGAATGCTGGCGGTCACGCGCCGCGCGCTGGAGCTTTTGCAGGGACAGGCTTTCACAGACCCGCCCGGTATGACTGCGGGCCTGGTGCCGGAGCTTCTGGCGTTCGCCCGCAGACTTCTGGGACGGGCAGACGTGCCGCAAACCTTTGTACTCAACGCGCTGGTACCCGTGGATTTTGCGCTGTGGCAGCTTTGGAACGCAAAACGGGGGAACGGCACCTTCGACGCGCTGTGCGCGTCCTTCTGCCCGGAGCTGACGAACCGGGAAAAAGAGCTGGGGAGCATCCCGCTCATCACTTACCATACGCCGGAGGACGAGCTGCACGCCCTGCTGGAGGACGGCGCCTTTTTATTAAAGGTAAAGATCGGTTCCGACCCGGAGAAGAACGGAGACCCGGAGGCCATGCTTGCGTGGGACATCGGGCGCCTGCGCACCGTCCACACGGCAGCCGCCGGCTTTACCACGCCGTATACGGAGTGTGGCCGCCCCGTCTATTATCTGGACGCCAACGGCCGTTATCCGGACAGGGAATTTCTGCTGCGCTTTCTGGATGCTGCGGACAAGATGGACGCGCTGGAGCGCATCGTGCTGCTGGAGGAGCCGTTTGCGGGGGACCGGCCGGAACCCGTGCATGGCCTGCCGGTACGCGTAGCGGGCGACGAAAGCGCCCACAGCGCACAGGACGTTGCCCGCCTGACCCGGGAATACGGCTATTCGGCCATCGCCTGCAAACCCATTGCAAAAACGCTGTCCGTCACGCTGGAGATGGTGCGCGCGGCGCAGAAAAGCGGCGCGGCGTGCTTCTGCGCGGACCTGACGGTGCCGCCTGCGCTTTTGGACTGGAATATGTCTCTGGCGGCGCGGCTGCCGCGTGTACCGGGCCTGCGCGTGGGTGTTGTGGAGAGCAACGGCCCGCAGAATTATACCGATTGGCGCCGTCTGGACGCTATGTGCGCCGCGCCCGGAGCCGCCTGGCGCACACCGCAGAACGGCGTGTACCGGCTTGACGGAGGTTTTTATGGGGAAAGCGGCATTTTTGCGCCGCTGCCCGCTTATGCGGACACGCTGCGCCCGGTTTGAACAGGAGGGCCGCGCCCGGAAAGGAATGTTGAACCTTTGGATTTGAAAGTGCATTTTGCCGTGGCGGGCTGCGGCGTGATCTCCCGGTTCCATCTGGACGCGATCCGCTCCATCGAGGACGCGGCGCTGTGCGGCGTGTATGATCCTGTGGAAGCAAGCGCCCGTGCCGCGGCACAGGCTTACGGCACCCGGGCGTATCCGGATTACGACGCGCTTCTGGCAGACCCGCAGGTGGATGCGGTGTGTATCTGCACGCCCAGCCACCTGCATGCGCCGCTGGCACTGCAGGCTGTGGCCGCGGGCAAGCATGTGCTCATTGAAAAGCCCGTGGCGCTGACGTTGGAGGACTGCGACGCTGTGGCCGCCGCAGCACGCGCCGCCGGTGTTCAGGTGGGGGTAGTCTCCCAGCTGCGTTACGGCCCGGCCGTGGCGCGCGTAAAGCGCGCCTTGGAGAGCGGGGCGCTGGGGCGCATCACGCGCTGCGATTTGTATATGAAATATTTCCGCCCCCAGAGCTATTATGATTCGGGTACCTGGCGGGGCACACAGGCGATGGACGGCGGCGGGGCGCTGATGAACCAGGGGATCCACGGTGTGGACCTTGTGCGGTATCTGATGGGGCCGGCAGACAGCATCTATGCGCTGAGCGGCACGCTGGTGCGGGACATTGAGGTGGAGGATACACTCACAGCTGTAGTGGCCTGGCACTGCGGCGCGCAGGGCGTCATTCAGGCGTCGGTGGGGGATTACCCCGGCTTTCCGCGCCGCATCGAGCTGAACGGCGAGTCAGGAACGATCATTTTGGAAGAAGACCGCATCGTTAAATGGGAGGTGGCGGGAGACTCCGCTTACCATATTTATGAGCAGGAACCCGCGCCGGAGGTGCGCTCCCACAGTGAGGCGGGCGCGATTGACCCTTCGGGGCATGTGGCACAGCTGCGCAACTTTATCGACGCGGTGCGCGGCGAGGGGACGCTGCTGGTGGACGAGGCCGAAGGCCGCAAGGCACTGGCGCTGGTGCTGGCCGCTTACCGCTCCGCGGCCGAGGGGAAGCCCGTAGTTCTGTGACGCTTTTACCAGTAAAACTGCTCGGCGACGGTTCTGTTTTGGATGTTTTTTCAAATTCGGTGGGTCAGGATTGAACGATTTATCAAGTTTGCCTGCCAAATGCGGCGTTTTGAAATTTAATTTTGTGTAAATTGTTTTTACGAGGCGAAGGACGCAGCAAAGCCGTTTTTAGGCGGAACTGCCCGCGGCGCCTCAAAAAAAGTGCAAAAAAGGCCGCCCGGAAGGCGGCGGCCGAAAATGGAAGATTTGCCAAGAAGAATTTTTGCAGATTTGGTATAGTATAGGAGGGCAAAAAAGCACCCGGGGCACATCGACGCGCGCTTTTGCGCAAAAGCGCCGGTGCCTGGAGCCAACGGCTCCAGGATATTCTTTTAAAAGAGACCCGTGTGCACGCCCGGAATTGATGCCATGTACGGGCCGGGCTGACCGGTCGTCCGGCCCGTTCGGAAATAATGTTTCATCAGGAGGTCACTTATGAAAAAGGCACTCGCTTTGATCCTTTCTCTTGCGCTGGCTGTTTCGGCGCTCACCGCCTGCGGCGGCGGAGCATCTTCTTCCGCAGCCGGCAGCACATCTGGTTCCGCCCCGGCATCCGCCGCGCCCTCCGGCGAAAAGACGGTGGTCACCGTCTGGCACATGTATGCCGAGGATGAGGAAGTAACCAAGCCCCATCAGCGTCTGCTGCAGTGGGCCGAGAATTACAACGCCACCAACACCGATAACATCGAAGTCGTTGTGTCCGGCGCCAAAACGGCGGACGTCATCATGACGACGATCGCTTCCGGCTCTACGCCGGACATCTTCCAGAACTACTGGAACAACGCGCCCACCTGGGCGAACAACGGCGCTTTGTACGACCTTACCGAGTTTGTCAACGGCGGCGACGCCGAGTGGAACAAGGACGATTTCATCGACGCCGCATGGGATGTGTGCACCTACGAGGATAAGGTATATTCCATCCCCTTCACGTACAGCTCTACGTTCCTGTTCTACAACAAGGACATGCTGGCCGAGGCCGGCTGGGAAGAATTCCCCAAAACGATGGACGAGCTGATCCAGTGCATTGACGACTGCACGAAGGTTGGCGCTGACGGTTCCATTGAGCAGATGGGCCTGATCCCCGATTATCCCTGGCTGGACAACGTTCTGTGGCCTGTGGCGTTCGGTGCGCAGTTCATCGACGAAGAGACCAACACCATCACCTTCGATTCTCCCGAGATGCTCAAGGCTTATCAGTTCCAGGCCGACATTTACAGCAAGTACGGCTATGACAACGTGAAGCGCTTCATCGATTCTCTGGGCGCCCGCGCCACAACCGAGGACCCGCTGTTCACCGGAAAGCTGGCCATCCGCTGGCAGGCGGACTCCGCGCTGGCTTCCATGGTGGATGCTGCGAAGGAGACCGGCACCAACATGGGCATCGCCCCGATGCCGGCTCCCGCCGAGGGCGGCGAAGGCCAGGGCATGCTGAGCTGCGGCGTGTGGGAAGTGAACGCCAAAACGGCGAACGCCGAAGCCACGCTGAAGGTGCTCAAGAGCCTGACCAGCGCCGAGAACATGGCCTTCATGGCTGAGGGCGACTATGGCAACGGCGCGTTCATGCCGCGCAAGAGCGCTCTGGACGCGGTCATCGCGATGGACGGCGTTTCCGAAGAGGCCAAACAGGTGGCGGAGATGCTGCGCGACGGCGAGTTCCGTGCGTTCCCCATGAGCTCCTATGTCAACGAGTATCTGACTGAGATCAGCACTTACATGACCGAGGCGCTCGCCGGCAATATGACCGTAGAAGACGCGGCCAAGGCCGTTGTGGAAGCGGTGCAGCCCATGGCGGATGAGGCCGCCGGCTGAACAGACAAAAGAAACAGTAAAGAATAGAGGAAAGCGCCGGCTGTGCGGTTACCCGGCCCGGTCGGCGCTTTCCTTTTTTGTATCGCGCCTGTATTCCCAAAGCCCGTGCCGCGGGCCATCTCTACGAAAGCGAGGTTTTGGCATGAGAAATGCATCGGCCGCCAAAAAGGAAGGAAACGGGATCAAAAAACGAAAATCGAAACAAGAGCGGAGGTTCTTCCTCCTTGGCCTGCTGTTTGTCTCGCCGTGGCTCATCGGGTTTTTGTGCTTCCAGCTTTATCCGATCCTCTCCGCGCTGTATTATAGTTTTACGGATTTTAACATCTTCCAGCCGGCAGAGTTCACAGGGCTGGACAACTATGTCACGCTGTTCAACGACAAATATTTTCCGGTGTCGATCAAGAACACCGCCGTCATGTCCTTCATCGGCATGCCCATCGGCCTTGTGGTCGCTCTGGCGCTGGCCGTGCTGCTGTCGAAGGAGGTCAAGGGCATGCCCGCGTTCCGCACCATCTATTATTTGCCCACAGTGGTGCCCATTGTGGCCAGCGCCATGCTGTTTTTGTGGGTGCTCAACCCGGAATACGGCCTGCTGAACAACTTTTTGTCCTGGTTCGGCATCCGAGGCCCAAGCTGGCTGAGCGACCCGAAGTTCACCAAGATCTCGCTGATGATTATGGACGTGTGGCGCTGCGGGCAGAACACCGTCATTTTCCTTTCGGCGCTGAAGGCGGTGCCAAAGTCCTTCTACGAGGCGGCAGAGCTGGACGGCGCGGGTCCTGTCAAGCGTTTCTTTAAGATCACTCTGCCGTACATTTCGCCCACCATCCAGTTCCTGGTGGTGATGGGGCTTATTTCGTCGTTCCAGTATTTCACGCAGGCGTATGTGTTCGCCAGTGTTTCCCAGGTGGGGCAGAGCATCACCGGCGGGCCGCAGAACTCGCTTTTGTTCTATTCGATGTATCTGTATATGAACGGCTTCAGCTACATGAAGATGGGCTACGCCTCGGCTATGGCCATCGTGCTGTTCCTGATTGTGCTGGTGGTTTCGTTCGTGGCCATGTACCTGATGGAAAAACGCGTCACCTACGACGTAGAGTAAGGGGGGAACAGCTGTGAAAAAATGGATCATCTCTGCAAAAACCTCGCGCACCGTGGGCAAGGTCTGCTCTTATATTCTGCTGATCTTTTTTGCCTGCATCTTTTTCATGCCGTTCCTGTGGATGCTTTCCACCGCGGTAAAGCCTACGAACCAGATATTTCTGAATCCGCCCAAGTGGATTCCGGACCCCATTAAGTGGGAAAATTTTGCGACGATCTTTAAGCGTATGCCGCTGTTCGCGTATACGAAGAACACGCTGGTGGTCGCGATTCTGCCGGTCCTCGGCCAAATCTTCGCCGCGCCGATGATCGCCTATTCCCTGACGAAGATCCCCTGGAAGGGTGCGAAATATATTTTCCCGCTCATTCTCGCCACAATGATGATTCCCTGGCAGGTCACGCAGATCCCGCTGTTCATCACATGGTCGAAGCTGGGGCTGGTGAATACCTTCGTACCCCTGGTGCTGCCCGCGTTTTTCGGCACGCCGTATTACATCTATCTTATGCGGCAGTTCGTAAAGGGCCTGCCCGACAGCGTCATTGAGGCCGCGCGCATCGACGGTGCGAACGAGTTCGTCATTCTGTACCGTGTGGTCTACCCGATGTGCAAGCCCGTGCTGACGACGATCATGGTGCTTGTATTCATCGGCGGCTGGAACGATTTGAACGGCCCGCTGCTTTATTTGCAGGACAGCGCAAAGTATACGCTGTCCATCGGCCTGCAGATGTTCCTGACCACTGCGCGTCAGGAATGGGACCTGCTGATGGCCGCAGGCGTGATGTTCACCCTGCCGCTCATCATCATCTTCTTCCTTGCACAAAAACAGTTTATAAGCGGCATTTCCACGACTTCCGGCTTAAAATAAAAGCCGGTGAGCTGAAATCCTGCGCCCGTGCGTTTTGGCGCATGGGCGTTTTTTGTGAAACAGAACAGACAGAGCACAGAGTACCCATTTTGCGGCACCCTTGTTTTGGTGCGCTCAAAAACAAACAGAAAACAAGAAAGAAAACTCAGAACAAGCCCATTGGTATCATTGAGAAGGAGTTATCCGAATGCGTAAAGAAAAAATCATGCGTTTTTTCCTGGCGGCGGTCCTTGCAATATCCATGCTGGCGATGCCGCTCACAACCGCCTATGCGGAAAGCGTGTCGTCTTCCTCTGACGCGGCGCCGTCTTCCGCTGTTTCATCCTCCACCGGGACAGAGTCCTCCCCGGATGCTTCGTCCTCCTCCGGGGCGGCGTCCTCTCCGGACGTTTCGTCCTCCTCCGGGGCGGCGTCCTCCCCAGACGTTTCGTCCTCCTCCGGGGCGGCGTTCTCTCCGGACGTTTCGTCCTCCTCCGAGGCGGCGTCCTCCCCAGACGTTTCGTCCTCCTCCGGGGCGGCGTCCTCTCCGGACGTTTCGTCTTCTTCCGGGGCGGCGTCCTCTTCAGGCGCTTCGTCTTCCTCCGAGACGGTGTCTTCGGATGTCTCATCTTCTTCCGGTTCTGCGGATACAGCCAGCGCCGCAACGGCGGCAGATACTGTAAACCTGGCGCAGGGAAAGGGCAATGATGCCTTCACACTGGAAATGGAAGGCGCCGGTACGGACCTTGACCCTGCCACCAAGGATACAACGATCCGCGAAAAAGAGGAGAGCATCCTCAACCGCCTGACAGACGGCTATTACGGCAGCGGCGAGATATTGGACGGCAATTGGAATGGCAGCGGCATACGCTCTCATTATTATGAGGCATACCGGCAGATCGACCGCGCCATCACGCTGGATCTGGGGCAGCTGAGCCATATTGAATCGCTTTCCTTCCACATGCAGGAGGGCCTGGGATGGGGGATTTCTGCGCCGTCGATGGTCACCTACTTCCTGTCGGAGGACGGCGTAACGTTCCACCGCGTGGGCCGTGTTTCCCGCTTCGACGCCGTGAAGGACGAGGACCCGGACCATTATTATTCCGTGGTGGAAAACGGCAAAGAGGTGAATTGCCAGAGCTACTATTTTACGCTGGACGGCCTGAACTACAATGCGCGTTATGTAAAGGTCGCGTTTGAGCTGACAGGCACCTGGGCCTTTGCCGACGAGCTGGAGGTACGGGGCACAGCGGCGCCTTCGGATACCGCCGAAACGCTGCCGGATACTCCGGGCACGGATTATGAAGTTGTGAACAAATATGCCTGGACAGACCAGGCACGCGGCATCCAGCACGAGGCGCTGGCCTATGCCGGACACTGGTTCTCTTCCGCGGGCGGTGCGCTGCAGACCAGCCAGAAAACCGTGGAGGAGCTTCTTCCCATGGTGGGCTATGTGGACGAGGAGGGCAATATTACGGATAAGTTTTTTGAATCCGTTACCTTCCTGTCCCACGGCTATACACCAAATCTGGATACGCCGGATGACGATACGGATTACCATAACCTCATCTATGTGAGCAGTACGATGACCTCCAACCCCGATGCGGCACAGATGTGTGCCACCGCGGAGGACTGGCAGACCTATCTTGATTTTCTGTTCCACTACGGCGAGGGTACAGGCACGGCTTATAACCTGGACGCGCTGAACGAGGCTGTGGCCCTGGTGAAAGAGGCCACAGGCGACGCGGATTACAAAGTGGGCGTGAAGATTGCGTTTTATCCGCCCATTCTGTGCCAGGATGCCTTCGGCACGCTGCCCGGCGGCACCCATTCGCTGAATTTCGCGGTCTCGGATACCAATCCGGCGCAGCAGGCTCTGGCGGACCGCATGGAGGCCTCCAGGTGGTATCTGGACACCGTGATTCGGGAATTCAAGGCCAAGGGTTACGAGAACCTGCGTCTGGACGGCTTCTATTGGTACGATGAAGTGATGCACTACGACGTGGACCCGTTGGTTCTGGAAACGGTGCAGGGTGTAACGGATTACGTCCACAGCCTGGAGAACGGCGCGTATCAAATTTACTGGATCCCCTTCTACCAGTCCTCCGGGTTCCGCGCCTGGAAGACCTTCGGCTTTGACTACGCCATCATGCAGCCCAACTATGCGTTCGACGCCAATGCCTCCGAACAGCGCATTGCGGATACCGCTGCGCTGTGCAAAAAGTACGGCCTGGGCATCGAGATGGAATTCGGCGGCATCAACGACAAATACATCAGCCAGTTCCGCTCTTACCTCACGCAAGGGGCGGACGACAAGCTTGCCTATCAGAACAACAGCCTGATTGCCTGGTACACGGGCACATGGGGCATTGCAGAGACGAGTAAGAACGTCTCGGGCACGCGGTATATCTACGACGCGATGCATGATTTCTTCAGCGGCATCCCCACGGAGATGGAGAAGCCTGTCAAGAATCTTGCGGCGGCGGGCACGCTTACACTGGAAGCGGACAATGTAAAAAATACCGAAGAATTCAACAAGCTGCTGCAGGCGCTTCCGAAACTGGTGGACGGCAATGAAAAGGCCGGCGCCTGGAACGACAGCTATGTGAAGATCAATGCCAATCACGCGCAGGGGCCGTTTACGCTGACAGCGGATCTGGGCGGTATCGGGCAGGTGGAGCGTGTGGCGCTGGGCTCCGTTTCCAATCCGGGATGGGGCATCGGCGCGCCGGACAGTGTTTCATACAGTGTTTCACAGGACGGCCAGACATGGAAAGAGCTGGGTACTGTAACCTATGCGCAGGCGGAGATAAGCCCGGGATCGGCCAACGGCTTCGAGACGGTCGAGTATGTGCTCAAGCTGGATGCCGCCGAAAAGGCCCGTTATATCCGCGCGGAGTTCGGCCACGGCCTGGACGCCTCCAAAGACCCGGCTGCGCCCTATACATGGCTGGGCGTGGACGAATTCACGGTAAACGGCACGGCGCCGCTGGCTTCGGGCGAGGGCATCGCATCTATGGGTACCATAACGTTGGAAAGCGGAAATGTCCTGAACAGTGAAAGCTTTGCAAACCTTCAGAACGTGGCTTCTGTGCTGCTGAACAACGGCGTCCTTCAAACAGGAAGCTGGGCGAACCAGAATACGCTGAACGGTGATTATATCGGCGTACTGCAGACCGTGGCTACGGAGCCTTTTACGCTGCAGATCTCCTTTGACACTGTCGCTGAGGTGCAGGCTTTGGGAGTAGACTATCTTGCCTGGGTATCCGCGGGCATCGGCGCGCCGGATAAGGTGACATATTCCGCGTCGCTGGACGGCAAGAGCTGGACGGAGCTCGGCACCGTGGCGCAGGAGGACGCTCGCCGCTATGAAGCCATCGCCACGGGTATGGACGCCTACCACTTTGTACTGGAGACTGGTGCTCCGGTGCGTGTGAAATACCTGAAGGCCGAGTTTGAGCGCGGCTTCAACACGGACAAAAATACCAAATTCGGCTGGGTGGCTTTTGATGAATTCACCGTGGAGGGCGCGCTCACTTCGGAACAGCCCGCTCCCGTGTTCAACGAGGTGGACAGTGCAACAGGGATCCGTGTTGCGGCAGGGCTGGACACAGTGCCGGCCGGCGCGCATCTCAAGGTGGAGCCGGTGGATGCGGGCGACGCGGCATATGCTTCTGTGGCGCGCGCTTTCCGCAATGAAAATGTTGACCTTGCGGCATTTGATATTTCTTTGCTGCTGGATGGCGGCACGGTGCAGCCGCGCGGCGTGCTGAATGTGGCGTTCCCGCTTCCCCAGGGCTTTGACGCAGCCAAAACGCAGCTGTATCACGTAAGCCCTGAGGGCGAAAAAGAACTGCTGACGGCAAAAACAGCAGACGGCCTGCTGAATGCGGAGCTGACACATCTGAGCCTGTATGTATTGGCACAGCCGAAGGCGGGCGCCGAAAGCGGCGGCTCCTCTTCTTCCGCTCCTTCGGGCGGGACGAGCAGTTCTTCTGCAGACACATCTTCCTCTTCCGGCACGCCTTCCGGCGGCGCGGGGGGCGCGTCTTCCGGTACGGCCGCACCTGCGCCGGGAATGCCCCAGACAGGGGATGCGTTCCCGCTGGTCTGGGTCACCGTGGCCGCAGCGGCTTGTGTGGTCCTGCTGGCTGTGCTGGCTTGGAAAAAGCACCGGGAGACACGCGCATAAAAAATGTGACATTTTGGTAAAAGCCGGATGCATTCCAGCGGCGGTGTGCTATAATGGTTTCAAGCCAGCAGCTTGTGCGGCTGTGTGCCGGGCCTAAACCGATGCGCATGCGCGCAGCTTTGGAAACATTGAACCACCCAGAACGGCAACGGGGCCGCGCGTCCGCACATGGCGGGCGCGCGGCCGTTTTTCAGCAGCACGGCTGCGCCGGTATATCAGAAGGAGGGACAAAGCGATGGAAGTATGGAATGAGCCGGCCGTTTTATTTGAAAAGAGCACGATGTTCACCAAGAGCAGATTCTGTAAGATCTATAAGGTCACATCGGAGAATCCCTCCGGCTATCTGCCCCATTCCCACGATTATATGCAGATTTGGTATATCACCCGAGGCTGCTGTGAGCATTGGGTGGAGGGGCAAAAGCATCTGATGGCCCGCGGCGATATCTTCATCGTTCCTCCGAAGGTCGAGCATCAGGTGGTGCGGCTGGAAGATGCCGAGATCATCAGCTGCGAATTTTCTTTCGACCATTTTTTTCCGCCGAAGGAGAACAGCGCCTATCAGCAGGTGCATGAAGCGGCGCTGAATCTTTCTTTTGCCTGGCTGTTCCTCAAGGATGCCGATGACATCCATTCCCAGTTTTCGCTTCGGCCTGAAACGGGAGAGCGCGTGAACACGCTGATGAACGCGATGCTGGTGGAATACGAAAACGGAGATATCTATTATGAGGAATTCCTGCGCGTGCAGATCATGGAGCTGCTGCTTGTACTGGCACGGGAATATTCTCAGTCGCCCCAAAGCCATACCGCAGCGGCCGTTTACGACAAATACAAGCCTATGGTGGAAGACGCCATCCGGTATGTGGAAGCGCATTACAACGAGCCGCTCAAGCTGGAGGATGTGTGCCGTATCTCCATGGTGTCCAAAACATATTTCTGCTATCTGTTCAAGCTGCTCACCCAGCAGACCTTGGTGGAGTATATTATGAACCTGCGCATCCAGAAGGCCATTGAGCTTTTGAAGGACCCGGCCAATTCCATTACCTGGGTGGGATACGAGGTGGGCTTCAACGATTCGACGCACTTTTCGCGCACATTCAAAAAGATCGTAGGTATTTCGCCGCGCACCTATCGGGCAATCAAGAACTCTGAAAGCTGAACCGCGCCCGGACGGGCGCGGCGGCTTTGCAAAAAAACAGACCGCGCGGCGCGCGGCCGGGGAGAGATGGGATATGGAAAATTTTGTGCATGCGTCTGTTTCGCATGCGGCCCTTGCGGAGTTTGGGCGGAACGCCCGCGCCGTTGGAGTGCAGCTGCACGCGCTGGAGATTTTTGAAAAAAATGAGTGTATGGTCCGCTGGGCCGTCGCGCCTTACAGCTGCGGCGATAAACGGGAAATGTACTCGCTGAGCAAAAGCTTTACCTCCACGGCTGCAGGAGTTGCGTTTGGAATGGGAAAGCTGCATCCGGACGACCGGGTGCTGGACTGGTTCCCCGAATATGCATCCCTGTGTTCGGGCGACGCGCGTTGGAGCCGCCTGCGCGTGGGGCATGTACTCTCCATGAATACAGGGCATGCGGCCTGTGTGATGCCGCAGGCGGCATTTTCGCAGGATGGCGTGCGCGCTTTTTTTGAAGCGCCGCTGTCCCATGAGCCGGGGACGTTTTTCGCCTATAATACCGCCGCCTCCTATCTCGCGGCAGAGCTGGTGCGCCGTGCCGCGGGCCGCACGGTTCCCGAGCTTCTGGCACGCACGGTGTTCCCCGCGCTGGGTGTGGAGGAGTTTTCGTGGCTGACCTGTGCAGACGGACGGTGCCAGGGCGGCACCGGGCTGCAGGCATCCTGCGATGACGTCGCGAAGCTGGCCCTTCTGTATCTGAACGAGGGCGAGTGGGCGGGACGCCGGGTGCTGCCGCGGGACTGGGTACATATGGCTGCGCAGCCGCACTCCGTAAATGCGGGAAACGGCACGCCGGACTGGTGTGCGGGCTACGGCTATCAGTTCTGGATGAACCGGCGTGGAGGCTTCCGCGGCGACGGCGCCTTTGGGCAGTTGTGTGTGGTTCTGCCTGAAAACGGAATTGCGGCCGCCGTTACGGCCGAGTGCACAAATATGAGTGCCGAGCTGGACGCGCTGTGGCTCCTGCTGGAAAATCTGCATAAGCAGGACGGCGCGTGCGCAGACGGAGGGCTGCCGGAGGCGTACATACCCCAGGGCAGGCTGGACGGCAGAGAATGGGATACGGGCTGGCTGGATTTCCGGCCAAACCCGGCGGGTTTCACAGGCCTGCGTGTGCGCGTGGACGGGGAAGCCGCCTGTGTATGGCTGTGCGACGGCAGCAGTGTGCAGAAGGTGTGCGCGCCGTCCGGTACGTGGCGGGAGAATACGCTCTGGGCGAAAAATTTCCGTCCCGCCATTTTCCGCCAGATGCCGAGGGCGGAACGCGCGCCGCTGCGTTTCGCCGCGGCGGCGCATATGCGCGGGGACCTGCTGGTGCTGGAGTGCCGCAGCCTGAATACGCCCCATGCCTTTGAAATGCGTTTTGCCTCCAGCGGGGACGGCATGCGCATGGAACTTTTCTCCCCGCTGGATGTCTTTGGGGAAGAAAAGCTGCTGGAAGCGGGCCGCCCGCAGCGCAAAGTAGAGCGGTAAAGGAATGTGGAGGCAATGACCAGAATACTGTTTGTCTGCCACGGCAACATCTGCCGTTCGCCCATGGCGGAATTTGTGTTTCGGGAGATGGCTGAAAAACGTGGCATGGGGGCTCTGTTCCACGCGGCTTCCGCCGCTACCAGTGGTGAAGAGCTGGGCAACCCTGTGCACCAGGGCACACGGGAAAAGCTGCAGGCTGTGGGCATTTCCTGCGCGGATAAGCGCGCGGTACGTCTGCGCCCGGACGATTACAGGGCCTGGGACCTGCTGCTGGGCATGGATTCGTACAACCTGTCCAACATGCGGCGCATTTTTGGCGGCGACCCGGAACGCAGAATGTACCGTCTGCTGGATTACTCCGCTCACCCCCGTGATATTGCCGACCCCTGGTATACCGGAGATTTTGACGCAACATATGCCGATGTGTGCGAGGGATGCGGGGCGCTGCTGGAGCATCTGCTGCGCGGCGGGCTGCGGCTGGAGTAGCTTTGCGCGAAAAAACAGAAAACAAAAGACCGGGCGCCGCCTGAACGGAACTCCGTTCAGGCGGCGCCCGGCCTTTTGTACATTTCGTGCGTCAGGCACAGGCTTCGCCCAGCAGCATGCCGCGCACGACAGCAATATCCTGCGCCGCGGCGCCGGCCTGCAGCAGATACGATTCCGCGGTACCGTAGTGCTCCGCGAGATAGGCCAGCGCCGTTTCAAGCTCCTCCGGCGCAGAGGAGAATACCGCATCCGGCGGGATGATACCAAAGGTCTTTTTCAGCCAGGCCTTCTGCCGCTTGAAAATGTCCCGCATGTTGGCTTCACTTACGCTGTAATCGGCAACGACAATCTCGCAGGGCACGCCCGCAAGCAGCAAAAGAAGCATGGCCGTCACGCCCGTACGGTCTTTTCCGGCGGTACAGTTGAACAGCACCGTCCCGTCACTGTGTTGTGCAAAAATGCGGATTATCCGTGCAAATGCGTCGCCGCGGCCGGACAGCAGCTTCACGTATACATCGCCCATGCGCTCAGGCATTCCGCCCGTAAAGCCCTGGCTCGCCGCCTCGTCCAGCATGGGGATGGAATAATAATCCACGCCGGGCACGTCTGCAAGACGGGAGGGAGCGGCGGCCGTCTCGCTTTCGCTGCGCAGGTCCACCACACAGCATACGCCGTAATCCAGCAGCATCTGCACGTCTTTGTCCGTCAGTCCGGAAAGCCCGTCGGAACGCAGGAAGGCGTGCCTGCGCGTCTTCCTGCCGCAGGCGGCGGGGTAGCCGCCCAATTCGCGGGTGTTGCGCGTACCGGCCAGTGCCAGAGGGGCGTTGACACAAATCGTCTGCTCCATGATCGAAAACTCCTTTTTGTTGATGAGGAACGGCAAGGGCGGTCCGGCGGTATGCCGGGCCGCCCTTTGCATGTTCCGTGGGGCAAATTATTTGCCTGTTTCCCACACTTCCTCTTTCATGTTCGAACGGATGTATACAATGGCTCCGCCCAGGCAGATGAGGAACATCAGCACCGAAAGTGCGGCCGCACGTTCATAATTCATGTAGGTGCCCGTTTGTTGGTACAGCAGGATGCCCAGCATTTTTGGATTGTTGGGGCCTGTCAGGTAGGGAATCGTGAACGCGCCCACCTGGCCCATAAGGATAAAGGTGGCGCTGACGATGACGTCCTTGTATGTCAGCGGAAGAATGATGCGGCACAGAACATCCCGCCAGGAGCATCCGGCGTCGCGCGCGCTTTCCACATAGGAATCGTTGACGCTGGACAGCGCGGCGCTCATCATCATGGCGGCAAAGGGAATGCAGAACCACAGGTTTGAAAGAATGATGCCTTTTAGGTCATACAGCAGGCCGGGCTTGTAATCGACGCCGAAGGCTGCGGCGATGCGGTTGATGCTGCCGGAGTCCTTGATGACATTCATCACCGCGTACACTGCGGCGATACCCGGGATGAAGCGGGGCAGCAGATACAGCTTGCCCAGCGCGCGGCTGACGGGGCTTTTGGAAAAGCGGAGGTACAGCGCCAGCAGAAAGCTGAGCACTACGCTCAGCGCCATGACGGTGAGAGCCTCGGCAAGGGTGAACAGCAGGCTTTGCAGCGCCTCGGCGCTGGTAAAGAAATAGGCATAGTTGTCCAGCGTGAACTGCCCGTCCGCTGTTCGGAAGGAACGGGCCACTGTGTTTACGATGGGAAAGACTACCACCAGAACCATAATGGAAAACGCGGGCAGAACCATCAGGTACGGCAGCCATCTGTGTTTTTTCTGGTTTGCCATATGCGCGGCCTCACTGTGCCAGCGGCGCGATCTCTTCCGTCCAGCGTACCACGATATCTTTCTGTATCATGCCGATGGAAAAATAGCGCAGCTCGTCCATATTGGTCTCCTCCAGCCAGTCGGCGTGGTCCAGATTTTCCAATTTGGCGGTGTCCACGACAGGAGAGGCATACATGGTGTTCCAGCCGATGGCCTGGGCCTCATAGCTCAGGTAGTAGTCGATGACGGAGAGCGCGGCCTCCTGATCCTTGGCGATTTTCGGGATGCAGAAGCCGGCCAGCGCACCGGAAAAGGCGGGCTCGATGGGCTGGAGCTTGATGGACTCGGGCATCGTACCCATATTCTTCTGGCTGAGCACCATGTTCACGAACGCGGGCGTCATGTCGATCTGCTTTGTGGCCAGCAGGTCCAGCGAACCGGCATTCTTCATCGGGTACTGTACCTTGCCCGCCGTCTGGTACAGATAAGGGTGCAGCTCGGCCATCAGGGCGAAGGCGTTGTCCCACTCGGCGGTGTGTTCGGTCTCCCATTTGGTGTCCGGGGACATGCGTGCTTCGTCGGGCAGCTGGTTGTAGATGGCGGTCGTTACAAAGGTATAGCCGGAGCCGCCGGTGGACGGGTCGCAGTAGGCGAAACGGCCGGGATTGTCCTTGATCCATTGATACAGCTCGTCCGCCGTTGCAGGCGGATTTTCCACGGTTTCGGAATTGTAGGCCAGCATCACGGCTGTGCCGCGGTAGGGGATGAAGGTATCGCCTACGATATTGTCCTTGAATACGACATTTTCATAGTTGGGGATCTTCGAGGTGTCGATGGGGATGAAAAAATCTTCGCTCGTCTGGGCCAGAATGGCGGAGATCCCGCTGTCGTCCAGGGCAATGATGTCAAAATCGGTGTCGGTCTCGCCTGCCTGATAGGCAGCGGCAAGGCGGTCGGGCAGGCTCTGCTCGCTGGTGCCGGAGACGACGAACTGGATCTCCACCCGGGCCTTGGTATTATAGGCGGGGTCTGCGTTGTGTGCGTCGGCAACGGCCTGCAGCGCTTCGCGCACCTCCTGGCCGCCATAACCCCAGATGGTGACGGTGGGAACGTCCGCGCTTGCGGCGCCCGTGGCCGGGGAAGTGCTGCCGCAGGCGGAAAGGCTCAGCGCAAGAGCGCAGGCGGCGACGGCGCACAGCGCCTTCTGGATGAATCGATTCATGAATGTTTCTCCCTTCCATATCTCCTATGAGATTACGATAAAATCCTTATTTATTGCCGGGGCGGCTTTCCGCTCCGGCGGAAAACAGCCGAAGCTGTTTTGCCCGGAAGTACTTCAGGCGCTGGCCTGTGCCGCGCCGAACTGCTTGAAGCGCGTGAAGGAATAGTCCGCTGTCTGGCCGGGTATATATCCCAGTGCCTGTTCCTTGGGAATGAAAACCTTCAGCCGTGCGCCGTCTGCGCGCACAAGGATGATCTGTGTGTAATGGCCCAGCGGCATCACGCTTTCAATACGCGCCATGCCCGCGCCGGAGGCCGAACGCAGAGCAATATCCTCCGGGCGCACGGCGAGCACCGCGCCGCCTTCGTCCAAAAAGTTCATCTCGCCGATGAACCCCGCCACAAAACGGCTGTGCGGGTTGTCGTAAATTTCGGTAGGGCTGTCCAGCTGTTCAATGGCACCCTGGTTCATGACGGCAATGCGGTCGGAGATGGCCATGGCCTCCTCTTGGTCGTGCGTGACGAAGATGACAGTCAGCCCGGCCTCGCGCTGGATGCGCTTGAGCTCCTCGCGCATCTGGCCGCGGATCTTGGCGTCCAGTGCCGAAAACGGCTCGTCCAGCAGAAGTACGGCGGGCCTGAGCACCAGTGCGCGTGCAATGGCCACACGCTGCTGCTGGCCGCCGGAAAGCTGAGTGGGGTATTTCTTTTCGCTGCCGCTCATTTTTACAAGTGCCAGCATCTCCGCGATCTGCGCGTCCATCTCCTTTTTGGGCGTTTTGCGAAGCTTCAGGCCGAATGCCATATTCTCGTAGATGGTCATATGCGGCCACAGGTTGTAGCTCTGGAATACCATACCGGTGGGCCGCTTTTCGGGCGGCAGGCCCTGTACTTCGGCGCCGTCCAGCAAAATCTTGCCGGAATCGATCTTGTTAAAGCCGCCGATGGCGCGCAGGATGGTGGTTTTGCCGCAGCCGGATGGTCCGAGCAGCGTTAACAGCTCGTGTTCATATACCTGGAGGCTGATGTCGGCTACACCCTCGGTAGCGCTGAACTTTTTGGTGAGATTGCGGGTCTCCAGCTTGATAACGGGAAGGTTCATTTCCATGTTTTCTCCTTTGCGAAGGGCGCGTCACATTTTCAGCCCGTTGGACAGGGCGTCGGCGCTCAGATATTTGCGGAAGACGACGAGCAGCAGGATGGACGGCACCAGCAGGATCATCGCGAATACCGCGCCCGCGGTATCCGGGAAGGACATGATGATGCCATACAGCTCACTGGGCATGGTGTGCACGTTGGGCAGGCCGATGAGCAGCGAACCCTGCGCCTCTTCCATGGAACCGAGGAACGTATACAGTGAAGCCACGATGATGCCGGGCTTGGCCATGGGCAGCGTAACCATAAGGAACGTGCGCAGCGGCGAAGCGCCCACGTCACGGGCGCTTTCCTCCTGCTGGATATGTACGGTGCGGAACGCGCCGGAAGGAATCCACACCATGAACATCATCGTGTTTACGATGTGTACCAGCACCACTCCCGCAAATGTGCCGATAAGGTTCAGCTTATAAAAGATGACGGCCATGGCTGTGTAGATGCCCATTTTGGGGAATGCGTTGGTAAGAAGAAAGCTCAGGCGCACGGCGCTGCGGCCCCTGAACGGGTAGCGTGCCAGCGCGTAGGCGGCGGGCAGGCATACGGCCAGCGAGAGCAGCGTTACAACAACAGCCAGCACCAGCGATGTGCCGATGGATTGTACAAGCTGTGCCTTGGAGAGCACATAATCCCACCATTTGAATCCGTAGCTCCGGGGGATGACATCGGGATACTCGTAATCTCCGGCGAACGAAAGCAGCAGCATATTCATCAGCGGTCCGTAAAAAAACAGCAGAAACAGCGCAAGCAGGACATATTCCCAGAATTTGTTTTTGCCCAGCGAAAAATAAAGGCGTCTCATCCGTTTCCCTCCTTGTCAAGATAAAGCGGCGCCCCCACGGCCAACAGGTGTACCGGCGCGCAGGCGCCGGCATACAGCTTCAGCACGGCGCTGCGCGCGCCCGGAGCCAGGGACAGAGAGAGCGGCGTGCGCAGGTCTGTTTCGGCACGCTGTACCGCTCCGGTGCTGTCCCTCAGCTCCAGCACCGGGGCAGCGGCCTGCGCCGGTGCCCAGTCCAGATAGCCGGAGGTGTTGTCGAATATTACTGTTACGCGTCCCTTTTCGCTGTGTGCTGTGAACAGAGGACCTTTTGTGACGATGGTCTGCCGGCGCAGCACCGCGCCCAGTACCGCATCCGCCGCGTTCAGCGTGCAGGCCTCGTCCACGATGGCGTAGGTGGTGAATACCTCCGCGTCCCGGGGCATGCTGTGAAGATCTTTTCCGGTGACGGCCGCGATGCGCTGTCCCTTCAGCACCAGCCGTTCCCACAGCGCCAGCGCCCGGCTGTTGCCGATGAACGCCTCTGCCATGGGGTGCGCACCCATGCCAGATTCCGAAACAGAGGTGTTAAAGACCTCGATATAGTCCACTGCGTTCCAGTCGTGCATTTCCATGTCAAAACGGCAGCCGATGAACAGCGGGCTGCCGACGGAAAACGGGTGTGCGATGCCCACGGCACGCGCGCCCGCAGTGCGCAGCATTGCAAAAAAAGGCTCCGGCGCACGGGGGTCCAGTGTGGTGATGTCCGGCATCTGTACAAGTCCAAGCGCCAGAATGTGGCCGAAAAATGTGGTTATCTCCACGCCCGGCAAAAGTGCAAGCGCGTATCCCGCCCGCCGGATGGCGTCATAGGCCTTCGCATGGCCGGAAGTGGTGTTATGGTCTGTCAGGGCCAGCACGCCGAAGTTTTTTTCCGCGGCGTATGCAGCCAGTGTTTCCACAGAAAGCGCACCGTCCGATTCTGTGGAATGGTTGTGCAACTCTGCTCTTATGAATTTCATCCGGCCACCTCCTCCAGGCGCAGCGTGTAGTTTGTCTCGTCGTTGAGAACGTTGAGCACGTGCAGCACCACCCGCAGTACGCCTGTGGGACGACAGTTTACAAAGCCCTCGGATGAGCCCTGCGGTGCGAGCAGCATTTCCTTTGTCAATTGGTTGCGGTGAGCGCTGCCCACACACGCACCGTTCAAAAACAGCGAGACGTTGATTTCGCCCTTGGGCATCGTGCAAAGATGTTCCGCCAACGCCTCCGGCACGGGCGTACCTTCGGGCAGGTTCTGTGCGGCAGCGGCCATACAGCCCGCGCGCAGCGTGTCCGGCTCCTGCTGCGGTTCGCGCTTGTCAAAGGTGAACACCACGCGCAGGGCGCGTAGCTCCCCCGGCAGAAGCGTTGTGTAAGAGATGTGCCCCTGAAAGCCCCGTGGCAGCTGCCCGGACACCCGGTACAAAAGCCGTTCATTCGTTTGCGGCACTTATTTCCATCCTTTCCTTTTAGACGGGTTGTTCCGTCATTTTGTTGAATCTTGTTTCTTTTCACTGTGCATATTCTACAAGATAGACCCCGATGCTTTCTCCGCAGAACATGTAAGAGCCATGTAAAAAGAACGCAATTCCGTGGGAAAACCGGTCAAAAATGGACAGTTTTCAGAGGCTTTATCGGAACTTTACAAAGAACGGGCGTGTGGTTTACATACATGATTTTTCTGCCCGGGGTGTCTGCGGTATACTGGGAGAAGAACGGAAGAGAGGGAGGCGGCACACCGTGCCACAGATGAAATATGAAAAGCACAATGCGCGGCAGTATGAGCAGATATTGCGTGCGGCGCGGCAGTTGTTTGTGGAAAAAGGGATCGAGCGCGTAAGCTTCAGCGCAGTGGCGGACAGCTGCGGTATCGCGCGCGCGACGCTTTACAAATATTTCCCCGATAAGGAATCTTTGCTGTGGGCCATCCACCGCCAAGCGCTGCGTACATTTGGAAACGCACTGCTGGCGCGGGCGGAGGCGCGTCCGCTCACGGCCCTGGAACGCTTTTCCGTGTATTTTGAGGAGCTTGCCCGCCGGTTTGAACTGGACCCGGATTTCCTTTTATTTTTCGACCTGTTTGAAAAAACCTATCAGGCGGAAACGGCGCGGCGTGGCAGCGCTGTTTACGAGCGGATGTTCCGGCCGGGAGATTTCGGCTCCGGCGACACTGCACGATTTTTATGCGAGAATTTTAACGATGGCTCCCTGCGGGCCGGATTGGACGCGCAACTCACCGCCGTCAGCGCCACGTATACAGCGGTGTATGTACTCATCGGCCTGGGAAAAGACCGCGCGCCTCTGTCGCTGAAATACGGTATGGAGGCCCCGGCCATGGCGCGGTTTTTATTTGATGCATTTCTGCGGGGCATCAGCGCAGACGGAGCCCCGCCTCGCTGAAAGGCCTGAAACGGAAAAAGCGTGCCGCATCCCAAACTGGATGCGGCACGCTTTCTGTGCTCCCAAAAGAATAGGAGCAAGGCTGGACGAAAAGGCGAAAAGAGATTGACACCGTCCGCTGCCGTGCTATACTGTGGTTAGCGAAAACTAATTATGGAGCGGCGGAGCCGCCGCTGAACGGAGGGTATTGTCATGGAAGCAACTGTTTCCGCACTGCTCAACCAGCAGATCAACAAGGAGTTTTATTCGGCCTATCTTTATCTGGACATCGCCAATTTTTATGCGTCTAAGGGTCTGGACGGCTTTGCAAACTGGTATCAGGTCCAGGCAAAGGAGGAGCAGGACCATGCGATGCTGTTTTACCAGTATCTGCACAACAACGGCCAGCCGGTGATACTGGAGGCCGTCGGCAAGCCGGACGGGGCATTTGCTTCGCTGGAGGCCCCTTTGGCTGCAGCGCTGGAGCATGAACGGTATGTTACCGCACTCATCAACGCCATTTACACAGCGGCACAAGCGGCGCAGGATTACCGCACCGTACAGTTTCTGGACTGGTTTGTAAAGGAGCAGGGCGAGGAAGAGAAAAACGCCGCTGACCTGATCACCAAGATGGAGCTGTTTGGGAGCGACGCGAAGGGGCTGTACATGCTCAACAGCGAGTTGGCCGCCCGCGTCTATACCGCACCGTCCCTTGTGCTGTAATACGACAGGGACAAAATGGCGGCCTGCGCCAGACGCAGGGGAAAAGCGGCGCCTCCGGACACAGGGTGTTCGGGAAAGACTGCGATTTGTTTTTCAAAAACCGGAAATACGCCGTTTCTCTTGCTGCTTCGGCCGCCGAGGAACGGCTGAAGTTTATTGAGTTTATATAAGGCTTCACACAAATGAGGTGCAGACAGCCGACAGCTTGGTCCGCTTGACGGCAGCCGTTACGCTCCGTGCGGACAGTGCGATAATTTTTTACAGTGCAACGGGCGGACAAAAATAAAATAACGCGCCGATGTATTTCGGCGCGTTATTTTTGTGTGTGGATATTTTTCGTAAAATACAGGATCACGGGAATCCTGTGCGGAGTCATACCTGCGCGGCAAATTCTGAAAGCACGATGTTTTTTCCACCGTGCAGCCGCGAGGCTTCCGCGGCCAGCGCCATGATGTGGCTGTCGATTGAAACGTCGATGGAAGTGAGCGGTTCGGCGCCTTCCGTGCGGAGCATCTCTACAAAAGCGTCCATCAGACGGTCGTCGCCGCCGCCATGTCCTGCGAATTTGTCCCGCACGGGGTCCAGCCGGATGGTCTGAACAGGTCTGCCGAAAGGGCGCAGAAAAATGCAGTTCTGCAGCATGTCGATCTCCAACTCGCCCAGCGAGCCCATCGCCCGCAGGCTGCGGCAGCAATCGGCCGTAAATGCCGTGACGGTAAAAGTGGCACAAACACCGTTGGCAAAAGCCATACTCACGCACTGATGGTCCGCTACATCGTTGTCACACGCATATACGCAGCGTCCGTATGGCCCCTGCTCCAGCGCTCGGCGGACGTTTTCCGGCGTGGGGTGCGCGTCCAGCACCGAGCAGGGCCACTCTGTATTGCCGTGCAGAATGCCTGTCTTTTCGTTGTCCATATAGATCTGCACGGCATTATAGGGGCAATCGCCGCGGACACGGCACTCTGTACAGCGCCGGGCTGCGCCTTTCGGCGCGTTCTGTGCAAAGAAAACAGATAACCCGCCTACCGAGGAAAGTGAAATGCAGGTGTCTCCGGCCAGCCACCGCAGCAGATCCAGATCATGACAGCTTTTTGCAAGGATCATGGGGCTTGCCTCCCCGGCCCGGCGCCAGTTCCCACGGACATAGCTGTGAGCGAAGTGCCAGTATGCCACATTCTCAATCAGATCCATATGAATCAGGCGGCCGATAGCATTGGCGTCCAGCAGCTGCTTGACAGTGGAAAATATCTGCGTATAGCGCAGGACATGAGCCACTGCAACGATGCGCTGGTATTTGTGAGCGGCGCCGCGCAAAGAAAGACATTCCTGAAGGTCGGGCGAGACGGGTTTTTCGAGCAGAAGGTGATACCCCTTTTCCAGCGCCGGGACAGCATGCCGGACATGCTGGCGGTCCTGTGTGGCAATGACGGCCACATCGCCCAGGCGCGGCGCTTCCAACAGAGCTTCCATGCTTTCATAACAGCTTTCTTCGGCAAGGCCGAAAGCCTCCCGCGCGGCTGTGCGCTTGGCCGGGTCCGGGTCTGCAACGGCTACAATGCGTATTTTGTCGGGATTGCGGCGCGCGTAGGAAGCGTACACCTCATAGCCCCTTACGCCCAGTCCGCCGATAACGGCGGTGATCGGTTGTTCCATCATACTCCTCCTTTTCAGATCCGGCAGGCAGAAATGCATTCGGCCCAGGAATAGCAGCCGGAAAAATGTCCGGCGCTATCTGTAAGATACCGCAGCTTCGGGCTGAAAAGCGTCTCCAGCGCGGAGGCGTCACCCGCTGCAAAGCGTTCCATCCGGCGCGCCGCGGTATCGAACCGCCCCGCAAGGCCGGACAGGCGCAGGTCGATAACTTCAAACCCGAAGGGATTGTTCGTGCAGTCCCACAAAGCCTCCCAGGCGCGCTTGCAGCGCAGGGTCTGCCGTGCGCACGCTCCGGCCAGCTGCGCAAGCGCAGACGCGGTGCCGTCCTTCGCTCGGGGTGCCTGCTCCCGCCAGCGGCATTTCAGCTCCAGCAAAAGGGCAAGCTGCTCATAAAACCGGTACAGCGCCTCAAATTCCGGCGAGTCGCTGGAGAAATTTTCATATTTACGCGCAAGATCCGCATAAAACCCGGAAAAGGACATGCCCGCCGTATCGGCGGCGAACAGCGGCACCAGAGGGTCCTCATACAGCAAAAACTTGGCGGCGTTCACAGGATCTTCGCTTTTGGCGGCGACGCCTGGAGGAGTGTTGAAATCTCCCATGTACGCAAAGGCGGCCGGGTCCTCTCCGGTGCAGGCGCGAAACCGTTCGTCCACAACGTCCGGCCGCGTATCTCCGGTGTAATCGTACTCAGCATACAACTGCATGCCGTAAAGCGCTGTCAGCAAATTGGCCTCGCCGCCGTTGTCGCCCCAGGCGGTGGCAAATACGGAGCGTATCCCATTCGTTTCGCAGGCGTGCAGCCCGGGAAGAGAAGACGCGCGCATCTTATCCACAGCGGGTGCGGGCCCCACCCATGTCCAAAGCCCGCCCGCAAACACCACGGGCGCACCAAACTGGGCATGGACGTGCAGAAGATGCTCGTACACCGGCTGCTCGTTATGGTAGTAGTCCCAATAAACGAGGGGGACATCCCGACGCGCCGCGCTCAGAACATCCGCAGGCAGCTGCCCGGGAACATCGTAGTAACCTCCCGTAGGCGAGGCCGCCCGCAGGTACATGTCGCTCCATATCATCGGCTGCAGACTGTATTTCTGTGCGATGGCGCACACGCGGGCAAGATGCTGTTCCATCAGTTGGTGTGACGGGACAAAGCCGTTTTTGAAGCGGTAATTTCCCAACCCCAACGACCAGGCCTCATCCATACCGATATGTACCCGCCGGGTGCGGAATGTCCCGCTTACGGCACGAAGCAGCTGTTCGATGAATGCGTAGGTTTTTTCTTCCCCCACCATCAGGATATCCTCGGTGTCCCGCAGCGCTGCGTCTACCTGCGGCCAGTGCAGCGCACGTTCCAGATGCGCCAGCGTCTGAATGCAGGGTACCAGCTCAATGCCCAGAGCAGCTGCATAGGAGTCCAGCCCGCGCAGCGCTTCAACGCTGTACCGGCCGCGCAGATAGCCGAAATAGGGCTGCTCCGGTACCTCATAGGTGTCTTCGGTGTACAGCATCAGGGTGTTCAGACCCATCAGAGCCATTTTACGCAGGACCATTTTCACGGTCTCCACACGGGGAACAGCGTTCCGCGAACCGTCCAGCATCACCCCATTGTGCTCAAATACCGGCTGGCGATGCAGCGCAAAACGCCGATGGTCCGCCCTCTTAAGGTAAGAGAGCGCCCGGAAAAATTGTACCGGCTCACAGTATTCCACCCGCAGGGTCTGTCCGTCGAACTCGGCGGAAAAGGCTCCGGCCCGGCGGGCTGAGAGCCGTATTCCGCCCGTGCCGGAACGAAATCCCTCGTGCATACACAGTTCTTCCAGACCGCTGCGCAGTTCGTCCGGGAGCCCGCATAAATCAATTTTCACAGTGTTCATCGGTAAAACTCCTTTAACTTATCTTTCAGCAGCCCGCTGTATAGTCCGGCCGTGATTTCCGCCACAGTCCAGCCGCTTTCCACCGCCCAAGGGCCCCAGCCCACGTCATTGGGAAGCCCAAACACTTCCATCATATCCACATCGTATCCGCGCGCCCATGCGCCGTTGATTTTTGCATTCCTGCTGCTGATCTGGGCGCTGGCAAGAAACCCGGCATGGCGGAGGAACAGAGCGTAGATATTTTCGTCTCCTGTGACGAAATAAGCCTGCATCAGGCCCATAGGCACCCAGTTGTTGCTGTACAGCAGATCTGCCACAGGGTCTCCGTTCCGGCTCAGCAGTGAACATTCGCCACCCTCCTGTCTGCTGCATGCGGCGGAATAGTCGCTGTCCCACTCGAGATATGCGCCGGAAGGATGGCGCACGGCCTCAAGGCTGCGGATGACAGTGTAGAGCATTTCCAGGTCCGTCTCCTTCCCCGTGGCATAGTACAGCCATGAAACAGGCAGAAGCAGGCGGCAAAGCTCCTCGGTCTCGCTCTGCTCGCGCACTGTTTTGGGATAGGCCGCCAGAAGAGAGCGCATGCCCCGCTCCCCGACCTCCAGACACCGGGCGTCCCGTTCCATTTTTCCGTACAGCAAAAGACACGCAAGATAAAACGCATTGTAATGCGCGCAGGGAAACGCGCCGTTCTGCGTGTGCAGCCGTTCAAAATCCGACTGCGTCATATTCAAATTGTCCGTGCGGGCCGGCCGCAGCCCGTCCGGGCCGGTCGTATTCATCAAAAACTCCAGCGCCATACGGCATTGCGGCAGATACTCACGTCCCTGCCCATACAGCGCCTTGAGCAGCGTTACCAGCATGGCCCGGGCCATATCGTCCTGATAGCATACTTCCCACGCGACATCCGTCCAGCGCAGCATGCCTGCACAGCGCCCGGTCTTGACCTGCATTACGTCGTAGACGTAAGCTTCCAGCCGGCCGGAACGTGCCCGGCTCTCTGCGTCACCCGTAGCCAGCGCATGAAAAAAATAAGCCATCGCCGCTTCGCCGCAGCAGTCCGTACGGATGGGAAACGCGATTTTCTGATGGCCGTCCGGATAAATCTCGGTGCCAAGGCCCTCCAGCACGCCGCCGTTTCCGCCGTCAAGGAGCGTGCCGGATGCTTCAAACCAGTGCAACGCCGCCTGTGCGCACGCGCCCAGTTCACTGCTCCGCCCCAGCGTATAGGCCGGCTCGGCCGGAGGCAATTCTACAGGCGTGCCGCAAAGCCATTCCACCAATGCAGCAACTACACGCCGCCACACGCTGACAGGAGCGAAGCGCGCCCGCACAAAATTACACAGACGGAAACTGCACACCGCTGTAGTAGGTGTTTCAAACCAGACGCCGTAAGCCGTGTGATCTTCTTTGTCGCTTTCGGAGAGCGGTTCGCATGCGTGCTGCGTCAATCCTTTTTTATACACGAGCACAGGCCGCGCCCCGCGGCATTTATAATAAGGAGCCGACCGGAAATTGCACTGCTCGTCCAGCAGCGTCCCCTCCGGCATGCCGGTGAATGCGCCGTCCGCACACACAAGGCGCAGGAACCGCGTGGATTCGGGCGGCATGCAGTAGTTCTGCGCAAAGCTGAGCGCATATTCGTAAAACACCCTTTTGCCCGCGGCGGAAAACGCTTCCAATGCGCTGCGGCTCCGGGCGGGCAGTACCAGCGGCTCCTCATGCGTGCCGCCAAAAACGCAGGCACAGTCAAATGTATCCAGGCTGTGCGGGCCCAGCGCATGCGGCGCAAAAACGACAGTGGACACCCCGTCGCACCGCTGCAAAAGCCGGGAGAGATCGCTTTCTCCCCGTGTGATGATCGCGACAGAAACAGACATGCCTTTTCCTCCTTCAGACCGTTTTGTCCGTGGTTTAATTCCATTATAGGAGCAGGGCCGCATAATGCAACGGAATGGAAGAATTGCTGGCCGCGAAAATAATGCGCAGCAATTTTTTTACTGAAAAAATTGTTTTTCCGGCGGCAAAAATATTGCTTGCCTGCTGAAAATTTTGTTGATTGCTTTCGCCGGAGGGGGCATGTAAACTTGATTTTGGAAAACAAAGCTGCGAAAGGTTGGTGGCAAGCCGTGCAAAAGACAACGGAGCAAAAGGCAGCGGGACGTCCGGCGCGTCTGAATTACAAGATGAAGACGCAATTACAACTGTATGCACTCCTCGCTCCCGTGCTGATTTTAATTTTTATTTTTTGTTATTTGCCTTTATATGGCCTGCTCATTGCCTTTCAGGAGTGGTACCCAGGTATGCCGTTTCTGGACTTTACGGGTGCTACCAAGTGGGTAGGCCTCAAGCACTTCATCTCATTTTTTCAAAATCCATATTTTTGGCGTTTGATCAAAAACACACTGGTGCTCAGCGCACTGAATTTGGGTGTAGCATTCTGGATCCCCATCGGGTTTGCGCTGCTCATCAATGAACTGCGTCTGGTAAAGTTCAAAAAGTTTGCTCAAACAGCAAGCTATCTGCCCTATTTCATCTCCAGCGTTGTTGTGGCGGGCATGGCGCTTTCATTCCTCAGCAGCGACGGTATTATCAACAAACTGATCGTACTGCTGGGCGGCGAGCCGTTTCTTCTGAATATGAAGCCACAGTATTTTCCAATGGTCTACACGCTCATTAATATATGGCGAAATTTCGGATGGGGCAGTATCCTGTATCTTTCGTCGATGGCGTCTATCGACACGGCGCTGTACGAGGCCGCCAGCCTGGACGGAGCAAATCGCTGGCACAAAATGTGGCACATCACACTGCCCTCCATCAAGCCGACCATCGTCGTCATGCTCATTATGGGCGTGGGCGGAATGCTGAACGCGGATTCGGATATGATTCTTCTACTGTACAGCCCAGCTACTTATGAGTACGCTGACGTCATCGGCACCTATCTGTACCGCTATGGCCTGGTGGGAGGCAATTTCAGCTATGGCACAGCTGTGGGCCTCTTCATCTCGCTCATCAACTTCGGCCTTATGTTCCTGGCGAACAAAGTCTCACGCAGGGTCGCAGACTATTCGTTGTGGTAATTTATTTTACAAAGAAAGGGTGACTTTGCATGGCTCGTACTTCTTTCCTGAAAAAGCGGCGGGGTGTCAACAACCATATTCAGGAAGGCTCCCGCATGGTTGACGCGCTGATCCTGGCCGTCATCGTCCTGATCTGTGTTCTCACGCTGTATCCCATGTACTATGTTTTCATCATGTCCATCAGCAAACCGCAAGATGTGATGGCGATGAACGTCTATCTATGGCCTACCGGTTTTGAGCTGGAGGCATATAAAAAGATTTTTACCGACAGCAACATGTGGCGCGCTTATGCGAATTCCATCTTATACACTGCGTCTTCCACAATATTGATTCTTATCACCAGCGTGCTGGGTGCATATCCCCTTTCCGTACCGGAGCTGCGCGGGCGCAAATTCGTCGTAGCGTTCGTTCTGCTGCCCATGTATTTCGGCGGCGGGCTGATTCCTACGTTTTTGGTGATGAACAGTCTGCATCTTTACAATAATATTTTCGCGATCATCATCCCGGCGTCGTTCAGCATCTGGTATATCATTCTTACAAGAACCTATTTCACGGGTATTCCGAAAGATATCCGGGAATCTGCGTTTATTGACGGCGCAAGCGATGCGGTGATCCTGTTCCGGATCTATCTTCCCCTTGCAAAGCCTATTCTGGCGGTGATTGCCATTTACTCTATCGTCTCCATGTGGAACAACTGGTTTTCGGCACAGGTGTATCTGCCGGATCAGGCGCTGCACCCGCTTCAGCTGTACCTGAAGCGCGTTCTTGTGGCGCAAACGGTGGACCTTACCAAGCTCAACTCTGCCGATATCGGCAACGCCATGCGTCAGATGATCTCCGCGATACAGATGCAATATTCCATGATTATCTTTACGACGCTTCCCATTATCTTCACTTACCCGTTCTTCCAGAAATATTTTATCAAAGGCGTTATGCTCGGCTCCCTGAAAGGCTGAACAGGGGCCGGCAAACAAATATATAATTAGGAGGACACCATGAAAAAATCGAAACTGTTGGCACTCATTCTGGCGGGCTGCATCGCAGTCTCTTCCCTGACGGCATGCGGCGCCGCATCCGGCACAAGCGCGGGCGGCAGCGCTCCGGCGAGCGGCTCTGCCTCTGCAGCGGATGGCGTCAGTCATCTGAAGATCATGGGAACCGAGGGCTGGGCTCCCTGCACTGACTGGAACGAGGTGGGCGAATACAGTGCCTTTAAAACCCTGCAGGGCTGGCTGGACGAGGCAAAGCTGGACGTTGAATGGGAGGTCATTACCGCAGAACAGTATCCCGTGATCCTGCAAACGCGCCTTGCCTCCGGCAACGACCTGCCCGATATCGTAAAGGTACACACACTGGATGACGCGGCGCTGCTTGCGCTGGCTGAACAGGGCCTAATCATCCCGATCAACGAAATCATAGATAAATATTCCGCAGGCCCCGCGCGGGAGGCGTTCAACAAAACTTTCCCCAGCGTGCGTCCGCTGACGACGGCCGAGGACGGCAATATGTACTGGTTCTGCAATGTGCAGAACAAATACTACGGTGACAACAACGATGCCAACGGCAGCTTCAGCATTCTGTACCGCCGTGACTGGGCCGATGCCCTGGAAATTGACGAGCCGGAGAACCTTGAGGAATTCACACAGATGCTGCGTGATTTCCGCACCAAGGACGCGAACGGCAACGGGCAGCAGGACGAGATACTGTTCATCGACCCCAGCTCCTTCCGCACGGGTATTGCGCAGTGGTTCGACCTTGCCACGGGCACCATCGCACTGGACCCCCAACAAAATAAAATCGTCACTCCCTGGAAAAACCCCAATGTCAAAGCATATTTCGCATATCTTAACAGCCTTGTCAACGAAGGCATTCTGGACCCCGCCGTCGCGGGCAATTATGAGCTGCTGACGCAGAAGCGCGCGGAAAATAAAATCGCCGCCATGTGGGATTACACCAACGCCATGTGGAACGAGCCTACGGTTCAGGCCATCGCCCCGGACGCGCTGTATGCGCCGCTGATGCCGCTGCCCGCTGTGGACGGCGTGGAGCCGGCGTCGATGTCTGAGCCGGGCCAAATGGTATGGGAACGCTATGCCGTAACAAAAGACTGCAAAGATCTGGAGGCTGTTGCCCGGCTGCTGGACATTGTTTACTCCGAGGACTATGCTACGCTGACTGCCTTTGGGGAGGAAGGCGTCAACTTTACTTATGATGAGGAAGGCGTGATGGTATCCTGCGGTCTGTCTGGTGATGAACTCAGGGAGCAGCGGATTGCAGAAGGTGCAATGCTCTGGAATGGCGTACTGCCCCGGGTGCAGTCCGTAGATATGCGGCAGCAGGTCGCTACCTGTGACGATTACAAACGTGACGTGACACTGGCTCTCATCGACTACGATAAAAAATATCCGGATCAGCTCAACAACTTCCTCGCCCTTCCAACAAAGGAAGAATCGGAACGGATCAATGAACTGCAGGCCAATCTCGATACAGCCTCTCAGGAGCTTGCTACAAAGCTGACATTGGGCCAAATCCCCCTTTCTGATTTGGAAAAAGAGGTTGAGAAACTGGATGAGTTAGGCCTGTCGGAGCTGCTTGAAATTGCACAGGCGCGTTATGACCGCTATTTGGCGAACCTGCCTTCTTAAAACTGGCATCTTTCCACACCTCTGCCAACCGTGCCGCATCTGCGGCACGGTTGGATGTGTTATTGTCTCCGGCATTTGAGGGACCTCTTTGTAGCATGCGAGGCACGAACCTGGAAATATGTTACAATAAAGCTTGCCGCGGCTGTCCATCCCGCGCATCGGCCTTGGCCGTAAATTTGTTTTGAGGGGGAAAACATCATGCGCCGTGCATTTTGGCATTCCAGGGATTTTCAGCGGTACTTTTTTACATACGCTATTTTATTTTTTTGCATGCTTTTAGCAGGCACATTTGTGATTGTTTTAGTCACGCAAGCCGAACGCAGGCATGCGGCGGACCAGCAGCGTACAGCCCAAGGACAACGGATCGCTGAGATAGTGGACAACGCCTGGGATTCGGCCATTGAAGCCGGAAATTTTTTGCGCAGTTCCACATGGGTACAGAAATACATGTCGGAAACCGACGTGTTCGCACAGGAATTCGGCCCGCTGAGGCAGCGGGAATTTTCCCAGTCGCTGACGGCTCTGTGCGCTTCCACTAATTTGATTCGCGACATCTCGATCCTGTATCCGCAAAAAGGCATTGTGGTAACGAACGCGGGATGGTTTTCCTCGGAAGAGTATGAGGTGTACGTCGCTCAAAAATTTCAGACGCCGAAAGGCTTCCTTGCGGACTATGTTTTGCAGAGGGAAAAGGTGTTCGGACCATTGCTCTCCAACGAATTTGCATTTTCCAATACCGGTTATCTGGTTTATGTACAGCAACTGGATATTCTGGACACGCCACGTACTCTGATGATTGTTTTTATCGACAAGGCCGCGCTGCAAAAACTTCTTGGACGGGTGTGCGACGAACAGGTGGCGGGTTTTGTCCTGACAGGAACGGATAATCAGGCGTATCTGACGTACGGAAAAGTAGCGGATGAAGCCGGTTTTTATAAGGAGACTTTCCCCAGCCAAAACATGATGCTGAACTATACGTTATTTTTCCGGCCCGCCGCCACGCCTCTAACAGAAAACCTGTGGGGCGCAGTTATCCTTATCGCCCTTTCTCTGGCCGGCGTCTTTCTTGCGTACGGTCTGGCCAGCTTTCAGTATTCTCCACTCAGCCGCCTGATCCGTAAGGCCAGCGAACGCGCCCGGCAAAAGGCGCCCCTGGACGGCGGCATCGATACCATAGAGGCATGCGTCGACAAACTCTACGACGATAACGAAACGCTGGAGCATACGCTGGCCTCCTACCGTCACGCCCTGCGCGACCAAACGAACGCGCAGCTTCTGAAGGGCTATTTTACCGAAGACGTGTCGGAAGAGCTGCATCTTCATGATATCCCGTTTACCTATCAATACTGGTATATCGTGCTGGTGTTCCGCCAGCAGCAAGAAGACGGGCTCAGCGCGCCGGAGGACGCGCAGCGCCAAATCCGGCTGCTGGTGACGCTCAAGCAGGCGCTGCAGCACACACAGTGCGGCCAAATGCATTGTGAGCTTGTGGAAAATATCGAGGGACATGTAGCGGTGATCGCGGAATTTTCCCGTGCTCCCGGGGACGAGGCGGCGGTAGACCTCGGAGAAACTCTGTATGACGCGCTGGCCGAGCAAGAGCTGGAGTGTTCTGTTTTTGCGGCGCGCCCGCGCAAAGGTCTGATGGGCATCAGCGTGGCATACCAGGAGGCAAAAGAGACTATGCAGGAGCAACCCGCAAAATTTGGCGTCACACTCGCACGGCCCAGCGCGCAATACTATTATCCGCTGGACTGGGAGAGCCAACTCATCCGCGCCATGCGCGAGGGCAACGCCAAGCTCACGCAGGCTATTCTGCGTCAGCTTTATGAAGAAAACGCAGCGCTGCATCTCAGCCACACGCTCATCCAGCGCGTAGCGACGCTGCTGTACGAAACGATGCGCCGCATCGTATTCGAAGCCAAGCTTCCGGCAGAAACCTTTTTGGAGATTGAGGAGCCACAATATGCGGGGTCGCTCACGCAGGTATTTCGCATGGCGGAGCGCGCTGCGCTGTGCATCTGCGAGCAGACGCTGCGCAAAAAAGAGGCGACCTCTGTCGGTATCAATCAGTCACTTGTGGAATATGTGGATGAAAATGTATTTGACCCGGAGCTTTCGCTCAATATGCTGAGTGACATTTTTGGAGTTTCCAACGCAAGCATTTCCCGGCTTTTTAAAAACGCTACGGGCGACACTTTTTATAATTATATTACCGACAGGCGCATGCGCAGAGCACAGGAGCTTCTGCGCCTTCGCGGTTATTCCCCCAAAGGGATGGCGGCTGAAGTGGGATATGACAACGAATATTCCTTTAAGCGCGCGTTTGTCCGGCAATACGGCATAACGCCGAAAGAATACGCAGAAAGGGAATCACAACATGAAGCAAACATATCAAGCCCCGAGTGAAGAAACCGCTGGCATCCGCAACCTGGTGCTGATCTACAACGGTTATTACGAGCAAAACCGCGGTAATTGGATGCCGGAGGAATTCCTGCCGTACCTGCTGTATCAAAGGCGCGACGGCAGCTTTTCCGAACGCTTTTTTGACGGTTTTTTGTTCCTTGGCCTGCTCGGCCCGCAAGGCGGTCAATTTTTTGAAGCCACTGACCCGCTCAAAGCATCAACCTGGGACGACTGGAACTGGTACTTGGAAAAGACCTTTTCGCCCGGAGGCGACCTTGCCGCGCTGCGTGATGCCGTTCTGGACGCGAGGCGGATGTCCGGAGATAATGCTCTGCGGGCAAAGCTTGTTTTGATGGTTCCGTTCCCCTCCCGCGAGAGCTTTCCCGGCACAGAAGCGCAGAAAGAAGCGCTCCGGCTTTATATGGAGCAAATGAAAGAACGGTATCAGCCGTTTGCGGCTTCGGATGCCCTTGAGCTGTGCGCACTGTACTGGCTGCACGAGGACGATGCGCAGGAAGAACTGATCCGCTACGCCGCCGCGCTGACCCATGCGCAAGGGCTGCGGTTCCTGTGGATCCCTTTTTTCAACGCCCACGGGTTCGGCCGGTGGAAGGACCTGGGCTTTGATTCCGCCATTCTGCAGCCCAACCACTTTTTTAACGGCACGCCGCCGGAGCAGATCCCTGCGGCTGCTGCGCTGGCACGACAGAACGGGATGGGGCTTGAGCTGGAATTTGACGAGCGCGCTTTCGAAGATGCGGGCTATTGCCGGCGCTATCTGGATTATCTGGAGGGGGCGGCGCAATACGGCTATGGCGGCCCAGACGTGTTCAAGGGCTATTATCAGGACGTAAAGGCGCTCCTATACGCTGCCCGCGGAGCAGGCATTCACGGCCGAACTCTTTATGAAAAAACATTTGAAGCGGCACACGCATATCGTGCGGAATAACGGTTGGAGTGCTCTGCACCTGAGAAAGAAAAAACGCTTTATTTTATGGCGTCTATATATCCGATCCTGTGCTGCCTGCATTTTTTGACCGTGGATTGTGGCCTGCGATATCTTCTGTTGCGGCGAATGCTTTGTATGCCGGATATATCTTTTCCCGTCGGGGCGTTGGTGTCATCGGCAAGGATGTGTCTGATGCAGATACCTCTGCCGCTGCGGGGAGCAAGTTGGAACCGACGACTATCGAATGATAAGGATACTACGGGATAGGCCGGAATCGGCCATCGATGAAGGAGAAGGTGACGAAGCACCGGAAGTCCGGTGATGGAAATCAAAGCCTCCGGTACGCCGATTTAGGGAAGGTACCCGGCAGGGAAGAGAGCGAGCCGCCATCCTCAACAAGAAAATCGACCGGCCGGCGCATGATTTTCGGCGCATGCCGGAGCCTTCGAGGATTCATAGTGTGATGACAGAAAGTTGCATCCGATTCACGCTTAACGCGGTTTTGTCCACAGACGAAGCGAAAAGCAGCATGAACTTGGACTGCGGCGGCAGATTGCTGCCTGTGTCACCATGAACGGTGTAACGGTATGGGAATCCCTTCGGTCCGGCGGAAGAAAACACCCTATATCTGCCATGGCTCCTTGCTGTTTCGGACGTCTGCGATGCCATGACTGCAGGCAGACCGCCTCCAGCCAACAGCCCATGTCTGGGGTACAGGCAAAACGTTCGATGCTCTTTTATCAGAGCTGTTCTGTGAAGTTCTGTAAGCGGCGTAAATATCTTTTTTAGGAAAACACTTAGCACGAGCAGCTGGAAGGGAAACAAAAACAAATAAAACAGCGCGCAATCCTTTTAACAAGGATCGCGCGCTGTTTTATTAGCGTTCTGCTGGCAAAAAACTTAAAACCATATTATTACTAATTATTTTTTGTTTTTTCTGCTGTCCGGATGAGGTTGCTCACATATGGACGTTTGCCGGAAAGGACCTCGTCATAAAAATTCTGCTTCCAGCCGATATAGGAAATGCTGTCCTCCAATTCCTTAATAGAAGCCCGCAGCTCCTCCTGCTTTCTCGCAAGCATTTTTTTCGGGAAACAATGGTAGCTTCCCCTTGCAGGCACAGTTCCAGATATTTTTTCATCTCCTGAATGCTCATCCCGCATTTTTTCAGGCAAGTAAGATCTTTGATCCATTTTATATCTTTCTCATCGAAAACCCGGCGGTTGTTGTGGTCGCGCTTGACGTTTGGGACCAACCCCTCGTTGCAGTAGAATTTCAAAGTCTGGTAGGTCATATCCAGTTCCCGGCAGACCTGCATCATTGTATACACAGACTTACACCTCCGGTTGTGTCTACAAAAAGACCGCAAATTGCAAGTGTAAGTTGGACACCTGCACGGTAGAACTTAGTGAATCAGAGCGTCGGTCAGGATGGAAGCCGC